>Ga0190313_1000008_pt1 | contig 212087 bp, 216 predicted proteins | sample 4870071011_MG_FD_169989 | JGI IMG/M metagenome (GOLD analysis project Ga0190313, IMG submission 169989) | Hydrothermal vent sediment bacterial communities from Southern Trench, Guaymas Basin, Mexico - 4870-07-10-11_MG | ecosystem: Environmental > Aquatic > Marine > Hydrothermal vents >...
GCCTGTTTATTTTTGTATCATCCACAATTATTATCCTCTTCCTCGCTGCATAATTGATTACCTTTTCCCTAAATAATGCTCCACCTCCACCCTTTATTAACACATTATTGTTCATTAATACCGAATCAGCACCATCTATGGTAAGATCAAGCTCATCAAACTCTATGAGAGAAACCACCTTTACGCCTTCTTGTACTAAGCGAAAATGAGTATCGTATGATGATGGAACGGCATAGATGTTTCTTAAAGCACCATTCCTGATCATTTTACCTAAAAACTCTATAAAGTACTTAACAGTACTTCCAGTACCCACTCCAAGAACTATACCATCTTCTAGAAATTTGCATGCAACCTCTGCAGCTATCCTTTTTCTATCCTCAATTGTTAGCTCCATATTTATCACCTAAAACTTTTACAACCTATACTATTTTTTATAGTTCACTAACCGAGATAAAGGGGAGGAAAACTGTGGATAAAGAAAAAAGTAGACAGACATTCGCTAGCATAGATTATAGGGGTAATTGGAATATCGGTGCATATGGTTTAGCCACCGACAAATTCGCGATCTTCGGAGAAGGCTTCCGACCAAAAATCTTAGAGCAGGCAAAGGAAGTACTTAATGTGCCTATTTACATTGTAAATATTATGGATGAGCCCATTGTAGGGATTTTATTAGCCTCCAATTCAAACGGGGTTTTAGTCCCCCCACAAGTTTCTGATGAGGAAATAAAGCTTCTTAGGTCATTATTAGATGTTCCCGTAGAGAGATTATCCTTTAGAACATATGAGAACGCTCTAGGTAATATCTTATTAGTCAACGATAAAGCAGCATTGATTCACGAAGATATAATGAGTAAGAATAAACATGCCAAAAAGATAATTGAGGATGTCTTGGATGTAGAAGTCGTATCTTACAAATTCTCGTTCGTAACAATAGGTTCTGTAGTAGGAACAAATAATAGGGGTGCTCTTGCTCATCCATTAATGACCGATGATGAGCTAAGGTTCATAAGCGAAACATTAAAGGTACGCGTTGGAAAAGGAACAGTTAATCTCGGATCACCATACATCAGAAGCGGCATGATACTGAATTCTTTTGGTTTCCTAGTAGGGTTAAAAACCACGGGTCTTGAAATGCATAGAGCTTATGAAATATTACTAAGGGAAGAGTAGTTTCTCCACTCACTTTATAAGAAGCTCAGACGGGCTACAGCTCTTCATAAATCCGTAACGCCAGGAGTCATCATTGCTAATTATAACTACATAAACGCATTATCACTATATAATTTTTCAGGGAGAAAGATAGGAGGATGTTATTAGCTATGCCCCATGAAGAATTATTAAAGAATCTTAGTCTTTACCAGTTTACACCTAGAAGAGTTCCAGTAATTTCAGGACACGAAGCAGACAGAATTCTTCAGGAAATAAAAGCAGGGAAAAAATTTATCAAACTTAGTATTAGTTTAGGCAGATTTCCAGATATTCAAGCGCGTTATTTAGACTCCTCTATTTGCTTTGAGTACGAGAATAAAGAGTACTGCTTGCATATTGAAGATATTAATCGCGTGAGGAAACACTCTCATAGAGTATTTATAGTGCAGAAGGATAATTTAGTTCCCTTAATGATGTTTTCAGATAACCGTTTCTACCAACTAATCGCTACAAACGCTAGATCCGCTCCAACCATAGAGATAAATGGCATAAGAATGCATAGGACTGAAGGTATAACACCATTCCAGGATGCTAAAATGAAAGTTATTCCATTAAAAATCTCAAGAAAAAGACGTGTGTTAGATATCTGTACTGGGCTAGGTTATACAGCGATTTGGGCTTCTCGTTTCGGTGGGGATGTCATAACCATAGAAAAGGATGAGAATGTTCTATCGATGGCAGAGTATAATCCGTGGTCTTATGAGCTTGAGAATGTGAGGATTATTCATGGAGATGCCTGTAAAATTCTACCAATATTACCATCTAATTACTTTGACCGAGTTATAAATGATCCCCCCAGATACTCTATTGCTGGGGAACTTTATTCTGAAAGATTTTTCGCTGAGCTATATCGGGTTCTTAAGCCAGGAGGTATTCTCTTCCAGTATACGGGGAGACCTGAAGAGAAGTATCGGGGAAAAAAGATAGTTCGAGGAATAATAGAGCGTCTCCGCCGAGTAGGCTTTATAGTTCATCCCTATAAGAAAGCGCTTGGATTAATTTGTGTTAAGCCTCGAAATCCTTCTTCTCTCTAACACGTACTCTTTTGATCCACAAAATGGGCATTCGGATAGATCCTCCGGATATAACTCTCCACAGACCTTACATTTTTTCAAAACTCTCAGGATAACCTTAATCTTTCTATTCAATACTGACCTAAATTTAATTTTCATAAATGCACAAATATTCTGAATAGCATAATCTTCTGTATAAACAATTACATCATGACCCCTCTCTATAAGTTCCAAAGCCGTCGCCACCACCGAAATGTCTGTTTCGGATAATATTTTTGAAAGCCCAAGATCTCGAGCTACCTCTAGAACTCTTTCGAGATTTCTTTTAGATGGACCAAGAATTGAGAAAAAGCGCTTATTAGCATCCAGTAAATATCTCGTCTCGGCATCTTTTATTTCATTTAAAACATTAGTAGGAAGTACGTATATGCATCCTTCAGAAAGCACATTTTTCCGTAGTGCTTTTATTAGAGAAGATGTGTCTAAAACACAATACTTTTTCCTTACTTGACTTGATTCGCTCCCCATCACTTTCAGCTTCTCTCATTCTTAATAATGTAAATAGCGAATTCTGGGCATATATATTCACACATTCTACATCCTAGGCATTTTTCTGGGTAAAGAGCCTCAACAGGATGAAAACCCATCGCGTTAATCTTATTCTTTGAAATAGATAAAACCTTTGGCGCACAAACATAAATGCACATTCCACAGCCTTTGCAACGTTCTTCTATCACTCGAATTTCCATTCAGCAGAGCCTCAAAAATTTGTATACTAAATAAGCTAGGGAATAGCTATTACTTAAGAAACTTTAGTAATGATTCTATACGTCCCCTTTTTATCATGCTGTATGCTTCACAGCTTAAAACTATGTCAAATAGAATTTCTGGCCTTCCCTTAGCCATTTCTATGTAATTTATGAAGTTTTCTAATCCCATCTCCAAGAAAAGCTTGCTAAGTATTAAAGCGAAATAATGCAGAAAAGCACCACCAAAGTTCTCTTGCGATATCCGAACTCCCATTTTCCTTAATTGAGAAATAGTCTTATGAGTGGGATAAACGACTCTCAGATTTTTTAACCGCGAAATAGCAGGGGAATCCATTGCGAGAAAAGCGATAGTGTTCTTGGGAATATAATCTAAAAGTCCAAGTATTTTAATGAGTTTATTATTCGCATAAATGTAAAGGATTTCTGGCTGAGATTCTATTATCTCTAAGATTTCATCTGTCACGTTGAAAATGTTGAAGAATCTCTTAATTTCATCAATGCTTAAGTCATCTAGGCACTCTCTATATGGTATAACTAAATCCTCCGCCGTAAGTAATTGGATGGGTGTTATGAAGTAAAGCTCCGTATCAAACAGCTTTATTTCTTTAAGAATTTTGATAGCTTCTACTACTCCCTTATTTTTTCCCACCGAGAATAATTGTATTGCCGAATTCGGGATTATTCCACGCTTTCTATAAATTTCTTCTATAAATTCCTTTAACCCTCCAGCGTCTAGTATATCTTTTATGCTCACTTTCGAACTTCTGTAACAACAATCTTTCATGATGATAGTTACTCTTATTCTTCTGCTCATTTCTCGTATTCCTCAACGTCTATTTTTAAGTATTAGGATACCAAACTCCCATGACAACAAGGTTCTCCCTATCACATACCTCTGTTTAAATTATTTAAGCAACGATATTATTGAGATAGTGTAGGCAGACTTCGGTGATAGTATGGATTATGCCACAATTGTTCAGAGCGATTACTTCATAGTATTAGTAGGGTTCCTTGTTGGCGCCGTAATAGGTCTAGAGAGGCAGTTCTCCACCGAAACGGATTATAGCGCAAAGATCGGGGAGCGTATGCCTGGAATCAGAACATTTGGCTTAATATCTCTGCTTGGAGCAGTTTCTGCTCTATATTCTGTAAGATATGGGTTTAAGGAACTACTTATATTTAGCACCATTGTTGTCATAGCCTTAATAATTATTTATTCGATTCTTAGAGCTTTATATTACCTTAAAGACGTGGGAATAACAACAGCTGTTGCTATGGCATTAGCTTTCCTCTCTGGAACAATTATAGGCTTAGGAAACATTTCCCTTGGCGTAACATTATCAATCTTCACCACGTTCATACTAGCTATAAAACAGACTTTATCCAATATTGTCCGAGGATTAGAGTACAAGGAGATAAAATCTGCTCTGGAAATAGGAATCCTCGCGTTACTTCTGCTCCCGCTGATCCCAGATGTGTATGATCCCTTCTTTCACGTAATTAATTTGAGAATATTCTTCTTCTACTTGATATTAGTCCTATTCATAGGATTTATAGCCTATGTGCTCTTAAGAAGGATGGAGGCAACACAGGGCTTAGTGACTTTTACAGTAATGGGAGGGCTTATACACTCAGAAGCTACGGTAATGAATTTTATTAGGATATTAACTGAAAAAGAACTCAGAGAAAACCCTAGAGAATTATCTCTCACGATCTCTACTGGAGTCTTGATAGCAAATACATCAATGGTTATTAGAACAATACTGTTAGTAGCTATACTGGCCTGGTGGGATCCAAGATTAGTACTACTAGTCGCGCTTGTTCTCGGCCTTCCATCAACGCTAAGTATCTTATTAACATACTTACGATATAACCTCATCTCACAAAGAAAAGTTATTAATGTACAATTAGAGAGCCCTTTATCATATCGTATGGCACTGAAATTTACAATAGCGTTCACACTAATAGCTTTTCTAGTGGTATTTGTTGAAGAACGCTTTATGATTCATGGTCTTCTCATAGGTAGTGCAATTGGTGGGTTTGTAAGCAATTCCGCAGTTGTCTTATCAGTTATATCTTTGTACGCTGTTAGGAGAACAATTACATTAGATATGGCGTTAGAAGCAATACTACTTAGCACAGTAACTAGTATTCTTAACAAAATTTATTATGCAAAAGTAGCAGGGGCGTCAAACCACATACTTAAGCGGGTGTTAATAGATAATTCGTTACTTATTATTTCAATGATCTTAATGCTCCTCCTAGTCAAGCCTATAATATAGGCGAGAATTATGGATCCCGAAGATCTTCTAGATACGTTATTAAATACATTATTAGAACTAGACTACGAAAAAATTATTAGAAAAAGAGGTATTATGGGGTACAATCCCTCAGGAGACAAAATTTTCACATTCGACTTAGAGGTAGAAAATATCATAGTTAAAACTTTAAGAGAGAGCGGGTTCCAAGGCGAGATAAGAGGCGAAGAGAGAGGATCTTATGGCGGTGATTCATCTAAGGGCATTGTCATAATCGATCCAATTGATGGTTCATCGAATGCTTATGAAGAAATACCATTCTATGCTACTCTAATAGCATACGCCTCCGCCGACCATGTTAATGACATATTATTGGGTATCGCTCACGCCCCAGCATTAAGAAAAACATTTTGGGCGATAAAAGGGAAAGGAGCATATCTTCTAACGAATGGGAGAAAAACTAGAATATCAATTCCTCCCAAGATAGAAGTAACAAGACCTCTCATCGAGGCAACATCCACGTATACGCTAAAACAAGCAGATAAGATTAATAAGGTTGGTAAGATTCGTCATTTCGGATCCATTGGAACCGCAGTATGCCTAGCCGCTGAGGGCAAACTCGTAGCTGTTATCGACATAGGAAAAAGAACCCGAATACCAGATATCGCTGCCCCTAGTTTAATAATAAAAGAAGCCGGTGGAGAAATCGTATTAGATGTTAAACGCCCCCTCATGCCTACGACTAGATTAAATTTCATAGCTGGAAGAAAAGATTATGTAGAGATTTTAGCCAGAATGCTATGGTATAAAAGAAGAAAATGAATAAAATGGTGCGCCGGGCGGGACTCGAACCCGCGCCACCGGCTTGGCAGGCCGGCATCCTACCGCTAGACTACCGGCGCATCCAAACTCTTAACTCTCCATAGTCTCAGATATTACTAACTAGGGAATAGTTATAAAACTTTTCACTAGTGAAGAAAATACAAGCGAATTAAATTTTTGAAAACATTTTCATAAAGGCAAAAAATAGTTTATAAAGAGTTAGCAATAGGAAAAGAAAAAATTGGTGAATTTCTGAAAAGAGAGAATATTAGTTCCGCTGGAATTATTGCGCTTTCTTGATCTCTTGGACGACTCCTACGGCCACTAGCTGTCCCATTTCGGGCCGTGGGGGCGTGAGCCCCCACGGTATCCCGTATGGCAAAGCGCCCTAGAGGTGGGAACTCACTGAATTTCTCTACAACTGATGGTTTAATAGGCTCGAGCTCTACTAGAGCGTATTCTCCTCTCTTGATAAAGCTTGGATTCTCTTCTATTAGCTCTCCTTTTGGCCCGTATTTCGCATGTAAGTGCACGAATCTAACAGCTACCTGGAGAGTATGAGCGTGCATGACTGGTGTGTAGCCAGCGCTGATGCTTGTTGGATGCCAGATGACCCATAATCTAGCTAAGAAAGTACCGTAATTAGGCCCTACTACAGTCGGTGGATTATCTGGGTGTCCCATTACGTCTCCACGCTTGACTTCGTCAGCTGATATTCCCTTAAGGTTCACACCTACATTATCGCCTGGTACTGCCTCCTCGAGAGGCTCATGATGCATTTCAATTGATTGCGCTACAGACTGCTTGCCAAGTGGTTGAATGATTACTGAATCTCCTTTCTTCAGTTTTCCAGTTTCTACTCTTCCTGTGACTACAGTACCAACTCCCTTGATCTTGAAGACCTTCTGGATAGGTAATCTGAAGGGCTTATCAATCATTGGTTTTGGCGGTTCTAGTAGGTCTAGGGCCTCATACAATGTTGGTCCATCATACCATGGCATGTTGGGAGACTTCTCCTTTAGATTATCACCGAGCAATCCGCTAGTGGGGATGATAGCCTTTATTTGGTCTGGTTTATAACCAATGCTGGTTAAGAATCTCTTCATTTCATCTCTAATTTCTTCATAAACGGACTTATCCCAGTTTACAGCATCCATCTTATTAACAAGAACAATCATCTGATCAATACCTAGAGTCTTTGCTAGGATTGCATGCTCACGCGTTTGGCCTCCAAGAGCATATCCCGCCTCGAATTCATTTCTCTTAGCAGAGACAACTAATATCGCTGCGTCTGCTTGACTAGCTCCAGTAATCATGTTTTTGATGAAGTCTCTGTGGCCTGGCGCATCGATTATCGTGAACATATATTTAGGTGTTTCGAATTTGAAGTATCCTAGATCAATTGTTAAGCCTCTTTTTCTCTCCTCCGCGAGCTTATCTAGAACCCATGCGAATTTCCAAGATTCTCTACCTATCTGTTTTGCTTCTTCCTCATACTTCTTAATTACTCTATCATCAATCGCCCCTACAAGGTATAAGAAGTGCCCTATAGCTGTGCTTTTCCCATGATCCACATGGCCAATAATTACTAGGTTAATGTGTGGCTTTTTCCTAGCCATTGTTCTCACCAAGTTTTCAGGAAGGTAGTAATATCATTAATGATTGTTATCTTTAAAATACTTGATGATTTTTACCTCACTTTAAATGACGCAGTGGTATTTAATTCTTTCTTAACTATTGGACTAACACTGTCTTAACTTGATAAGAGATTTTTTATACATACCGCCTTAGACAGTGCTGGAAAGAATTCACTGAATGGTAAGATTAAAAAATAGAACATCATGTGGCGTTTTAAGTTTATAACTAATAAGAAACTGTGAGGGATAACCAATGAGCTTGAAAATAGAGCTTCTCTCGAAATTTGAAAATAAGCTGCTCTTTAGAACGGAATACAAGTTTAAGGTTGTTCATGAAGCACAGGGCACTCCTTCCCGAAAAGTTATTAGAGAAAATATAGCTAAGCTACTCAATGTTCCAGCAGATTTGGTTGTTATTAGAAGCATTAAAACTCCTTTCGGGGTTAATGAATCAATTGTGGAAGCATTTGTTTATGAAGAAAAAGATAAAATGCTTAAGATTGAGCCGAAGCATATATTAATAAGAAACGAGTTATTGAAGGAGAAATAGGGAGGAGGAGTTAATATGGGTAAGAAAGTAAAAAAGAAACAAAGGATAAGAAAGCGCGCCGGAAAAAAGAAAAAGCATAAAAAGAAACCCTATACTGAAATAAAAGGTAAGAAACTCTTTGTGATCTCGCATTTATACAGAGTAGAGAATGGAAAAGTTATCCGTTTAAGAAAATTCTGTCCCGTATGTGGTCCAGGGGTATTCTTGGCAGAACACCCAGATAGATGGAGCTGTGGACGGTGTGGATATACTGAATGGAAACCTGCTAAAGCTCGTACCTAGATTATTCGCCTCAGACCTTCGAGGGCTCTTCATTAATAAAATCAGTGGGGCCTATTCTCTTCATCGGCTTTTATATTAATTTAAGATCGACCTTGTAACTAAAAAGCTATATATCTTACTCCTCGTCAGGGAAGCTGTGTTCGGTAGCTGATTGGTGTCGTAATGAAAAAATACGACGCGGTAATAGCAGGAGGAGGACCTGCAGGGAGTTTTTTAGCTCATCTCTTAGCTTCAGAAGGTTACAAAGTAGCTCTAGTGGAGTATAAAAACGCTGAAAATTATATGGCTGCAAAAGCATGTGGAAGTTTATCATCTGAGAAAGTACTGGATCTTCTTAGAATTATGGGTATTGATGAGAAGGAAGTTGTTGATTCTAGATTTAAAACCGTTTCGATCTTAGATGGTACTCTTAACGATTTATCACGCGTGAAACTTAATTTGGTTCATTTAGATAGGTATAATCTAGGCCAGGAAATGCTAGAAATTCTAGCGGCAGATGGGGTTGAAGTATTAACTGGTTATAGAGCTGATGAACTGATAATGAAGGACGATGTTGTACAGGGGTTTAAGTCCAGTAACGGGGTTGTGTATAGGGGAAGGATAACTATCGATACAACAGGTTTTGGGGGCACTCTTAGGCGCCAATTAGCTAGCAAATTACCTGATGCGTATTTTGAACCCGATGACATAATAGTTGGAGCTGTAAGCGAGATCAACAAAGTTTCTTCTGAATTTGATGAACCAACCATAATTCTTTCAAATACTTTAGCTCCCGGAGGGTATTGTTGGGTAACTCCCTTAGAAAAAAATACTTTAATAGGTCTGGGATTCCCTCCCTCCTTCGATAATGTGCTCTTAGAGAATCGCTTATTATATCTCTATCGAATACTGAAAATACGGCCTCTAACATTAAGGAAATACTATGGAGTATTACCCATCCGAAGACCTCTTGCCTCAAGTGTCTTTAACGGCTTTATGGTTCTCGGAGATGCTGCCTCTCATGGTAATCCATTGTTTGAAGGAGGAATTTATGGTGCTCTTTACGCTGCAAAACTGGCAGACGAAATAATTTCAAATGCTCTTACAGAAAAAGATGATGTTCTAGGAATCAATGATTTATGGACTTTTAATGTTAGATATATGAGAGAAAGAGGCTGGATTCTTGGGGTTCTCGACGTATTAAGATTATTTATTCAAAAGTTCTCTCAGAAGAACCTTTACTTATTCGCTTCGGCACTTCCAGAAAAAATGTCATTTGATTTAGATACGATCCTTCATATAAGTCTTGGGTTATTAACAACTATTTTGAAGCCAAGAATTTTCTGGAGCTTAATGGAAATAGCTAAACATACTATTGCTATCCAGGATCTTTACTTACAATACCCAGAAAGTCCTTCTGGAGTATTTACATGGGCAAGAAAAGTGGAAAATATTCTTAAAGAGGTAAAGAAAAAGAAAATTACTATCTAGCTTGTGGATTATCCACTAAACCAATGTTAAGTCCTCTTTTTCTTCTTCTTGTTCAGTGATCTCTTCCTCTATCTTCCTCCTAACCTCATCACATATTCCTAGAATCTCGTCCACCCCTTCACTCTCTAGCCATTCCTTGTATTTTTCCGCTTTTTTCTTAACCGATTCTGCTAGACTCTTAGATATGATCCCTTCCTCCATGTACTTATCTATTTTTTGCGAATCAAGCACCATTACATGGCCTTCATGAGAAAGAACAACATCTACCTCCAAATCTATGTATCTAAAGCCGTCGTTACAAGGTTCAATCGGCGTATTTATGTTAATGTATATTCCCTTAAGTTCGTTCTCTATGGAGAAGTAAGCGGTAATCAATTTATCATCGAATAATTTTACAATTGTTATACCGTAATCACCCGCTTCCTTTGGAGCTCCTATTCCATCATAATATCCTCCAGGCATAAATCTCCTATAGAGTCTATACTCGATTTCGCTGATTTCGTTACCCTTATTCTTTCTCATAACTATTTTAGCAGGACCTAGGATTACCTCCCGTCCGTGTATTTTGAGATGATGAATCTTTGCTATTCTTCCTTCAGATAAAAGAGCCTCATTGACAAAAAATTCTTGGATTGCGTCATTAATTTTGTCCATAGGAACGTATTTCGATAAGTATTTCTCAGAAAAATCGACTAGTCTCGTTATATTATTATCGTATGTCTTAAACATATGATGGTACTTAACTGTGTGGAAAACTTGTTTCCTTATTTCGTCAAGTTTTTTCTTGCTCTCAAATGGGAAATCTACCATCAATACATCAAATCCACTTCTTAACATTACTAATGCTGGTGATTTCTCAGCTAACTCCTTTAACTTCTCTGCCTGCTCATGAAGAATGTTAATCTCTTCCTGTAATTCATCTAGGTTTGCATTGGCAGCTCCGGTTCTCCATACGATCCCCCACCCATCGGGTCTAAGTACTTTTCCCAGTTCTAATAATTTATACCGTGCACCGCCCCTGATTTTATGAGATACTCTCACAGCCTCTTCCGGGATTAGGACTGCGAAATCCCCAGGAATCGTTATTTTCATTGAAACAATTGGTAATCCACTAACATTTTTCGGATTTTTTACCTCAACCAATATCGTGTCTCCTAATTTTAATTGCTGTTGGGTCGTTTCTTCTAAGGGCAACAGTCCATCCAAATTAGGGGATAACTTAACGATATAGCCTCCCGAAGGCGCTGGCCTGTATACTATCCCTTTATAAATTGCTCCCTTCTGAACTTTAGATTTATGCACCACAACATCTGGAAAGACTTCAAAGAAAATCTCATAGATCTTATCAGTAATCTCCGCTAAGCTCTCTATTATAACTCCATGTCTATTTGGCTTATCTATAATGTCTACTTGAGGGGATAAATAGCGTATCGTTGAGAGAGAGAACCTCTCAGCTACTACATCACTTGGTTGTATAATCTCAAAACCCTTATCTAAAAAAATTTTTGTAAGAGCTGTTGCATAGATTCCCCTAATTCTGACTCTAGGCTTATCGCTTTTATGCATGGGAATAGATAGAATGTTTGTTTGCACCTTTTGTCTCCTCCGTTTAACTTCTCTGAAAGCGGAAACTGATAGAGAAAAACAAGCCAAAACTATCCTTCAGCAAGAACCTTATCTAAATCCTTTAAATAAGCATCAATCTCGCTTGGCTTAAAGAATTTAATTCCCTCTTTAGTAACTACAGCAAGATCAATACCATCTCCAGTAGCAGTGTCTCTTCTAATGGCTGACCTAAGCGCCCTTAAGACTAGTCGTATAGCTTCTTCCTCAACCATGCTCTCTTTGTAATATGCTTCTAGAACACCGAAAGCTATTGGAGACCCGCTTCCAGTCGCCATAAATTTGTCCTCTTGAACCGCTCCCGAATGGTCAAGGAAGAAAATATGAGGCCCAAAGGTATCCAGTCCAGCGATTATGAAATGTACTTGAAATGGCAGAAGACTTCTAAAGTAATTGTGAAGCAGGATTGCTGTGAGGTTAGCTACTTCCTTAACTAATGGCGGTCTTTCTCTCTCTATTGTTAATCTACGAACATGATTTTGAATCCATCTTACTAATATCTGCGCATCAGCCACAAGCCCTGATGTAGTAAATACGATTCTATCTGCTATAGCATATATCTTTTGTGCCTTCTTACTAGCTATAAATGTCCCCGCGCTCGCTCTTTTATCCGCCGCGATGACAACCCCATCCCTAAAAATTACCCCTACTGTCGTCGTGCCTTTTAATCCTATCACAGCATCTCTCTTCCAAGTCATGCTAGTCACCCTTTATAGTAATGCTGGAAGTCTTTTTGAAATTATTAATTTATGGTATGCCATAAGATCAGCTCTGCTGCGTCCGGTCATGAACTTCCCAGGACCGGGTTTTCATCATAAAAGATAAGAAAATGTTATCAATTATTACCCTTATTAAAAGCTATTAAATAGTAGTTCTCTGTAAAAATCGGCATATTCCGAGATTAATAAAAATTAGAGTTTAAACAAAGAGGAAAATTGCCTATTAAGGCATTGCGCCGCGAGTATGATAGCATCCATTTAGATCATTCCTTCTTCCGATGTTTCTTCACTAGCTTCTTCCTCTCCTGCTTTACCTTTCCATTCCCCAGCTTTTTTCTTAGCTTCCTGAAGAAGCGGCAATATTTCAGGATCCTTTGCTGTTTTAATTACAAATTTTTCTCCCTTCTTTACATACCCAATTTCAATCTCTTCTGGTTTTATGTCAAGAGAAGTCGCTAAGAGAACTCCCGCTAATCCTAACATTATTGCCTCCTTAAGATCCACATCTAGTTTTCCGCCATTCTTTTCCACATAATCTCTAAAGAATTTCTCCGCCCTATCCTTATTAGCACCTATAGCACCTGCTATCCATCTCATTAAGGCGCCTCCGGGGTCTATATAGACCACTTTCGGCCCTACTATATCTACTCCCCCAAGAATTAAACCACAGCCAAAGGGTCTAGCTCCACCATATTGAGTATACTGATGCATCATATCTGCTACTTCATACCCTAAAAGCTCAACGTCTATTGGTTCTCCATAGACATAACGATATACTTGAGCTCTTTCTCTAGCATAATTTATTAATGTGCGTCCATCCGCTGAGTAGCCAGAGAAAACAGCACCAATATGATCATCCACTTGGTACACTTTTTTATTAGGTAATACCAATATATCCATCTTCCTACGTCCTAATAACACTATAGCATCTCTCGCCACGAGTCCAATAGAGATCGTTCCTCTCTGCATAGCCTTTCTAGCATATTCAACTTGTATGATTCTACCATCTGGTGAGAATAGTATCGTTGATCGATCATATCCTGCGAATTGTTCAGGTCTCCACACTTTAAGAACCTCCATAGATATTTTTCTATCAGAGTCATTTATTCTTCCTCACTAAGGATAAAAATGAAAAATGAAACGGTATATAAAAAGCTCTATTGCTATTTTTGAAATAGTTTTTGCATCTTACCGAGCGAGGGGGCCAAGAAGCATTCTCTTGAAGAATGGCGTCATTTCTTCTGCATACTTTGTGGCTATTTCTTCATATAACCCTTTAAGAATACTAACTGCTAGGAGAATTCCCGAGCCAGAAGCATATGCCCCAAGGACATCAGCAACCCCCGCCACAATACCTATAAGCAGCCCAGATAAAGTGGCTGCTGTCCGTATGTATGGATCCAAATACTCTGCCATCTTCGATTTTGTCCTTCGAACACCAGGAATACTTAGTCGAGAGGCTAATAGTTGCTCAGCGATCTGTTCAGCTCCTATTCCCGCAATCTCTACCCATGTTATGGAAAAGAAGTAACAGGATATTGTAAGAAGAATTACATAGCCAATAGCTTGATAAATGTGCTCTACAGACCATAATAAGCCACGAGGTGGAACCACGTAATAGGCAAGACCGCCCGTGGGAATGGGTCGTCCATTTTCAACTACCCAACTTCCCAAGAGAGATGCAAAAAAGTTGCCCTCGAATCTACCCCATATCAACTGTGAGAAAAACATGATATTCGCGAAGAGCGCGCCTGCGAGAATTACTGGAACGTTCGATGAATACATGAACTTAATGGGATATCGAAATCTGAATCTATATAAACTACTTTCCACTGGAATTTCTATTACCATGCTCTCTAAGTAGATAATTATTATCGCAATACCAATCGTAGTTAATAATCCAATTAAGTCTGGGGCATTATAGCGTAAAATAAGTTCTCTAAAGCTTCTATCCTTGTTTATTAAGACTTGAATAGTTGCGGGGATTATTCCATAGTAAAGGTCATCGTCCCCTATGCTTACTGAGAAGAGAGACCACGCTATCCTTCCAGCTACCCCCGCTACGATGAATAAGGAAATACCCGATCCGAAACCCCAGCCCTTCTGAATAAGCTCGTCAAGTAGGATGATAATTATCCCTGCGAAGAGCAATTGAGCGAATACGATTAATTCTTGTCCAAGGCTTAAAGTTCCATAAGCTCCTCCTGCGATGTAAGCTACGCTCTCGAAAATAGTCATTATGACTGCCATTGCCTTATTGGCCGCGTTAAATAGTTTCCTCTCTACGGGATCTGTTAAATCAACATTTATCATTTTGCTTCCAACAAGAATCTCCAAAATAAGTCCTCCAGTAACGATTGGACCTATACCTAGTTCCGCTAAAGTTCCTCTATTGCTTGCAAGGATAACTCGAAGAGTCCAGAAAATATCAACTCCAGCTTCTCTTTCTATTCCGTAAAGAGGTACTGTACTCATTATCATGTATATTACTACAACTATAATCGTCCAAAAGAGTTTTCCTCTAAAGCCGGGATCCCGCTCTGGTTTTTTCACCGAGGGTACAATACGCGCTACAGGCGCTATAGTTCGTAGGAATGTTGATGGCATTTAAACCCCCAATGCTTCATTCATTCAATATAACAATTTCCCCTCCAGCAGCCTTTATTTTCTCTTTAGCTCTCTCAGTAATTGTTATGCTTTTATCTATAATCAATTTTACTGGATGGCTTACTCGTCCTCCTCCAAGAATCTTCGTTATCCGCTTTTCCCGCAAATCAATTACAATTCTTCCGTCCTCTTTACTAGTACTAATTCTCCCAGAACTAGCAAGTTCTACCAATTTTCCAATATTGATTGCATGCATTATCCTAACTGGTCCATGATGAGTAAAGCCTCTTGAGCCATATTCATAACCTTCCTTTAGAAGACCAGGTCTTTTATGATCTTTAACTCCAGCCATACCTTTTCCGCCCCTTTGGCCCTTTCCTCGATGTCCTCCACTTACTTGACCATACCCAGAGTACCTCTTCCCTCTTAGCTTCTTTGTTTTCTTTTCCTTTCTTTTTAATCGAATTTTAGGCATTAGTAGCACCCGGGAATACTGTTAATTAAGAATTAATTCTGAAATTACAAGATTGGCATTAATCATTATTAGCTATTTCACACTCCCAAAGAGTATAAAAAGGTGATATACCATGCGAAAAAGGCGCTCACCATTATTAGCAGTAGACGCTGTTATTCTAAGCCCAGATTACTCTCGAATACTATTAATAAGACGCCTAAATGACCCCTTTAAGAATTATTATGCTCTTCCTGGAGGATTCGTTGAATGGGGAGAAACTACAGAGGAGGCCTGTTTAAGAGAAGCTCTCGAGGAAACATCACTTAACGTTGAGATATTAGACCTTGTTGGTGTTTTTTCAGATCCAAAGAGAGATCCTAGAGGCCATGTGGTCTCTGTAGCCTATTTATGCAGAGCTAAATCGTACAATGCTAAGGCTTCTAGTGATGCTAAAGAGGTAGCTTGGATAGAAATACATAAAATCCTTAAAGGTGATGTGAAATTAGCATTCGATCATCTTGAAATAATAAGAGAGGCGGTTAAAAAGTTAGAAGAAATTATGGGGGTGCGTCAAGATGATAAAGAAAGCTCAAACTCCAGTACCAATAGTGATAAGTCCGCTTCTTCAGAAGAGGAGAAGGGGTAAAGGTTTTTCATTAGGAGAATTGAGAGCAGTAGGGTTAGATAGTGAGACTGCAAGGAAAATTGGATTACCAATAGATAAGAGGAGAAAATCTGTCCATGAAGAAAATATAAAAGCGTTAAAAGATTTTTTGAATAAAGTGAGCAATCAAAAATAGTAGTTATTTTTTTATTATAGACTACTTCTGTATGTTAAGAAATCTGTATTAGAATTCCGCTCTCACTACTACGAGAGGAGAGAAAATATGGCAGAAAAGGAGGAAATAAAGAAGTACTTCCGAGAAGGCCTCATTAAGCCAGGGATTATCATCTATACAACCGATTATTTATATGGTCTATACGAGATAAGTCCCAATAGATGGCGTCAAGTAAGTTATGTCTTCGCAGACAAGGACTTCTCGGTTGAGGATATCGATACAAGGAGAGCTCTCTTATACCTTATAGAGGAGGTAAGTAAAAGTCTTGTCCGTTTTGAGAAAGGGGAATGGAGAGTGATTTTATCAGAAGCAGAAATCGATGAAATAATTGATAAATACGTATAGTCATAGTTCAAATTCTGTATATGCTTTTTTCAATTCTTTTACTAGCTCTCTGAAATCAGGAAGCTCGTCTTGCTTCCTTAAATCTCCTCCACATACTGGACATCTATAATTATGCTTCTCTGCCTCATCACTCAATGTTTTATAACCACATTCCTCACATACATAAATTTCCTCTCTTTCTAACAATTCAGCCAGTTTCGAGAGATTATAAATTGCCTGCTTTAACCTATTTTTAAAAACACGATAAATCACTAATGGATCTGTACTCCAATAATTAACCGTCCATCCCGTGTCCGGATCTCTTTCCTTTATCGAAAATATTAACCCCTCACTCTTGAATGTTCCAATGATGTTCCTGACATCTGCGATTGGTAGCCCCGTTATCTTAGCTATTTCGTCTTCTGTTAAATTTCCATTACTAATAATAGCTGCTGCGACTTGTAATCCACTTTCTCCCGCAAGTTTTTGAGCCAGAAATAGAAAGAGAATTCTAATTTTATTTAATTCAATTTCACTGAAACCTGATGCCAAATTATTCACCAGTAGGTCTTTAAGGTGCTTTTGAAAATAACTAATTTTACCTTATACCAATACCTATCCCTTTTTAAGGCTTCTGAAGTAAGGAGGCGTAGAAGCCTATATCATCATGAATATCTGGGTACGTACGAAGCGCTCTATCGCCTCCTGGGATCTCTTTTATTCCCACACTACCCCATCTGAAACTTCCTTTTAGAGGCTCTAGCTTCCATGTATTCATTAAGTACTTAGTGATGAATTCCCCTTCAGCAGGATCTAAGCTTGGAACCATGTAAAGGATTCTCCCTCCTTTCTTGACAGCTGGAACAACTTTGTCGAGAAGAAGTTTTGTTAATCTTGATAGCTTTATAATATCCTCCTCCTTCAAAAAAGCCGTTATTCTCGGTCTAAGACCGATTTTAGAGCTCCTTGGAGAGAGTATTACTACGTCAAACGCTTCACTCTCTAATTTTAAATACTTGTAATCAATAACATGCCACTTTATCCTCTTCTCATACTGCTCCAGTTTCATTTTTCTCAAGCTCTCCCGTATCCTTAAGTCCTCCAGTTCCGTCTTACTAACTACTGATATAAACCCTTCACCTCTAGTTAATTGAATAAGATATGCCAGATCCTCAGCAGAAGGAGATATGCATAAAATGTTTTCTCCCGGTTGCGGATTAAGCCACCTAAGCGCTTGAGTAGCAGCCATGCTCGCTAAATACGCCTCCCCAGCCATAAAAGGCCTGAGCGTCTTAAGATTTGGTATCCTATAAATGCTTTCTTTAACCTCTACTACTAGCCCCTTGAGATTCTTCTCTAAGTAAGAGACTTTAGAAATTCCATACGCTATAACTTCACCAAAACGAGTTACTATATTTACCTCATCATTAATCTCCACGCCTTCTTCAATTTGTAAAACGCCCGGAGCATATAAATTGGCTCCTAGAAGAACCCCCTCCGCACTCCTGTCCTTGACAATTACTTTTTTATTGACTTTTTTTACCTCAAAAGGCCCGTCTACTCTGATAAATAATACCTCTCTAAAAATCCTTGATGGATAAATATTGACACCAGTAGCTCTTAATTCGTCCACAACTCTATCTGGATCCGCTCTCAAGGTATTAACCCGCACAGCTAAATTCCTCGGAGGTTTTCTTAATGCCTCAATAATCCTTATCGCTCTGAAAATCCCATAATATATTGCTAGCCTGTGAATTACATCTTCGGAATAATGATATTTCCTTCTCAAATTAACTAGCTCCTTATTTATTGGTCCCCCTATGAGTTCTGTAGCACTCATCATAAACACCGCGGTCAGCTAGCATAAGTAAGATATTTACGCAATAATTATGATTATTTCTTGCCGTTTATCTTGGATATCGTTCGGATTAATACAATTGAAACTCTGATAAATATCGAATTAACATTTTTTGATTGATTCAGTTAATGTTCTGATGATATATAGGTGTATTTAATGAGAATTAAACCGTTTAGGGCATCAGAACGCGCATTAAGAATAACATATGCGATTAGAGATCTTGTAAGCTTGGCCGAGAAGGTAAAGAGAGAAAGTGGGGAGGAAATTCTTTACTTAAACATTGGAGATCCATTAAAGTATGATTTTAAGGTTCCTCAACACATGCAGGATGCCATTTGTAAAGCTGTTAAAGAGGGTTTTAATTTTTATGCTCATAGTATTGGTTTAGCAGAATTGCGGGAGGCTATTGTTAAGCGTGAAAAAAGGGATAATGGTATAGATATTTCTCCAGAAGATGTGCTTGTAACAAATGGTACTGCTGAGGCAATAATGGCTGTATTGGCAGCTCTACGCCCTGGTGATGAGATACTTGTCCCAAGCCCTACATATCCTCCCTATATATCTGCCGCAGAATTCTTCGAGATAAAGCCCATTGAGTATAGAACTATTGAGGAAGAGGGTTGGATTCCTGATATTGATGATATAAGGAAGAAAATCAGCGAGAAAACGCGCGCAATTGTCATAATTAATCCTAATAATCCAACTGGTGCCTTGTATGATGAAAAAATAGTGAAGGAAATAATTGACATAGCTGGAGAACATTCGTTATTCATTATTTCTGATGAAATATACGATAAAATAGTTTTTGAAGGAAGTAAGGCTCCTAATGCTGCTAAATTAGCAGGAGATGTCCCAACTCTCGTATTTTATGGCCTCAGCAAAGTGTATTTAGCTACGGGATGGCGTATAGGATATGTATATAAGTGGGACCCTGATGACGCATTATCCGAAATCTGGCGAGCAATGATAAAATATTTGATGGTTAGAATATCTGGATTCACGCCAGCCCAGCGAGCAGCTATTGCAGCTTTACTCGGTCCACAAGATCATATTAAGGAATTGGTGAATAAGCTAAGAGAGAGGAGAGATTACGCATATAAGCGTCTCAACGAGATAAATGGCATTTCTGTCCAAAAGCCAAGGGGCGCTTTTTACTTATTCCCAAGAATAGATATTCCGAAATATAAAGGAAGAGATAAAGACTTTGTTGTCGACTTATTAAAAGAGGAAAAAGTCTTGGTCGTTCATGGCTCTGGATTTGGTAGTTATGGAAAAGATCATTTTCGAATGGTGTTCTTACCGCCTATAGAAATGATGCGAGAGGCGCTTGAGAGAATAGAGAGATTTGTAAAAAAAGTAAAGGAGAGATAACTTCTTCATCCCTTTTTCTTCTTTCTTAATAGGTATCTCTTGGGCACTTTGCCTCCGAAATAGCTCATCACAAATGCGTAAAGAAGCATTAGCCCTACTATTATCCCGCCGATAATTGACGTCCCATACATCTGGAAAAACTGTGCGAAAACCCCTCTTTTTTCCTTCGCAATAATAGTTAAGCTTGTTATTAATAGATCATCACTTGCTCTTTTTATATTAATACTATAACTACCTTTAATCCATGGCTTAAATAGTAATCGGTACACACCGGGTTCTATTTCGAACAATTCAATTATTTTAGCTTCACCATTCCTAGAAATATTGGCTATCAAAGTTAAGCCTTGAAGCAGTTTTCTGGTGACATTACATTCGATTATGAGATCAATAATTGCTTCCTCATCAACATAGAACACTTCTGGCCTCTTCAAGCTTCTTAAGACTGGGGAACCAGTTACTTGGACAATAATTTTGTTTTCACCACTATATAACCTTAAGAATATCCATGAGTTATTATAAGGTACGTATAGTCTAAAATGTATAGAAGCTTCCCCTGCGGGAATATTGGGATTTACTGTAAAGTTACTGAAATAAATTCTTTCAGATGAGTTATACGTCAATTTGACTATTTGCCATGATATGTTTTCTTTTACTATTTCTAGAGTAATAGAAGCATTGTCTATTCTGGCTCCAGTAGTATTCGCGATCAGCTCTGTGCTTAGAATTACTTGGTCGCCTATGACCAAGTCTGGAACTCTATCCAAGACCTTTACTACAAGATCCGAGATTGATATATTAAGGACAAAGATCTTATACTGGTGCACAAAGTTCTTCTGCCACTCAAGTCTTAGAAAAACTGTAAAGTTCTTACTAGGTGGTAAGGCTGTTGGCAGGCTCCCATTTATCCATAGCTCTCCTTGAGATTTCCATATGCCAGATAATGTTAGCCACCTTCCCTCCCAGTAAGATAATTCTAAAGTGACATTGGGAATCATAGGAATTTCAGCTTTTGATGACTCAAACGATAGAGTAAAGGATAATGAAATGTTCTCTCCTAAATGATACTCCTCCCTAATGCCTTCAAAATTAATTACTAAGGAATCATTTAACAAGATGCTGTTCTGCCAAAATGTATGATTGCTCCCGTGCGAATCATTTACAAATATTCTTATTATGTAATAGCCAAGAGCCGCATCTTTGGGGATATTCCATCTCATTATAATACTTTCGTTTTTCATAGTAGTCGTATTTTCAAAAACTTTGTAATTATTATAATATATGGCAGCATTAATTGCCCCTTCTTCTGGAAAACTTCCATTTGCAAATGTTACAGTGATGTTGATTGCGAGACTCTCTCCTGGTCGTAGTTTCTTACTACTTAATCCTATATTGAGATTATATCCCACTCTAAATGAGAGAACGTGTGAGTATATTTGTTGTGCAAATAAAATGAATCCCTGCGACGCCGTTATATTTAATGTGAAGTTTCCAAACCCCAGAATTTTAGGAACAAAAGTTGTCAAATACTCGGAAACGTTATCAAAGATCATTTTTCCATACTCATCCTTTGGCCATAAGTGATAAGTGACGTTAAAGTAATCAAGATCATTTCCCATAAGGTATATTTTGAACCTAATCTCAATTGTTCCGTTATAGTCGATGGCCACTTGTTCTCCAGGTTTTATTTCATGGCCTAAGAAAAGATGAGGCTTAAAACCTTGGGTGAGGTAGTATATTAGGACAGCTCCGAATGCCTGGAAGATATCTTTACCTCCCCTGACTTTTGGGGATTTATTTATCCCCCCTGTCTCGTCCTGACTATTATTTACAAAAGCAACGATTTTATGCTGCAATGTTTCATTTTTATATCCCAGGGAGAGAAGTATGTCAGTAGCTACTCCAGTTTCGAATACTGTGGGTTCTCTTTCTCCAAAACCTATCCAAGAGCTATTCTCGCCCCTATAGAGGAGCTCTGAGAGCATAGCTTGTATTATGTTCTCTTTTTTCATCGTAATTATTGATTTGTTCAGTAAACTCAAAGTTTTTACAGCGAAAAAGGTCTCTATTAGATTACTTACTCTCGTTGAATTATCTTCAAATAAACCATCTTCATAATATCCGAGGATAGCATCTATAAGTGATTCATAATTCGTGATATTTGATGAGAGGAAGTATAATGCAAGGGTGCCAAGTACTGTTGTATATAAGTCGGGTTTTGTTTTTTCTTCTTCTATGATTCCATTTTCCACTATGTGATTCAGAAGGTAATGTTCAGTCAAACTTCTATTAAATTCATCGAATGTTATTCTTGTTAGGTTCATTATCATGAGAGCATATGCTGTTGCCTTAACGCTAGTATTTCCTCCAAGCCAATCCCGAAATCCACCATTCTCCTCGTTATATAATAATTTTAGAAACGTTGATAGATTCCTTTTTGAGATGTCTTCTAGTCGCCCTACAAGATAAAGAGAATATATTCCGTAGAATGTGGCGTTAGCATAAGGATCTCCGCTGGTTCTTAGAGGAAATGCTCCATAGTCCGTTCTCAATGATAAAATATAATCAATCAATTTCTTAAGATTGAATTCCTCTGCTGTTTCCTCAGCTCTTGGGAAAATAGTGGATTGATCGCCCTTTCCCTCAGAAGAATTCTTTATATGCGCTCTATATTCATTGCTTTTTCCACTAATATATGACCCAACATCGTTTATCCTAGCATAGATCAAAACGTTAGTCGTTAATGATATTATCAGTAACGATAAGATCATGCAGGCTAGTACTCTTCGCATATTAGGCACCACAACTCCTCTAGAATACTTAACTTTAAAAACGCATAGCTAATAGCTTTCATCTCAAGTGCTAAATAATACCTAAAAATTCTTGTGTAAAGAAAACCCCAATATGATATTTTAAGGATAAAGTTGTAGCCAAAGATGGGGACGAACCATGAGTGCGATTAGTAATGAGAGAGAAAGAAAGCTTAAGCTCAGAGTAATCGAAGCATCACCTAGAGACATAGGGAGGTTCAGAGCAAGACTCCCAAAATCTAAAATGGATGCTCTTGGTATAGTGACTGGAGAAGTCATTGGAATCCAAGGAAAAAAACTGGCCGCCGCTTACGCGTGGCCAGATCGCTCAAGTTATGCTGAGGAAGATGATGACTTCATTCGCCTTGATAGATATCTTCGCGAAAACGCTGGTGTTGAAATAAATGAATATGTTTACGTCTTTAAGGCAAGAACTAGTAGAGCCCGGAGAGTTGTAATCGCTCCTTTATCTCCATTATCCGTGGTTGTTCCCTTTGATATAAGCCGTGAAATAAAACTTTCTCTTCGTAACATTCCTGTTGTCGAGGGAAACACAATTTATCTAACAATTCTTGGTAAGAGAGCCCCTTATGTCGTGATATCCACGGAACCTAAGGGAGTTGTAATTATTTCTGAGGACACAATCGTAGAATTTAGACCTAGAGCACCAGGTAGAGGGCGTGGAGCAGGAGTTACTTATGCGGATATTGGTGGATTGCATGATGCAATTCAGAAAATCAGAGAATTAGTGGAGCTTCCTTTAAAGCATCCCGAGCTCTTTAGAAGATTAAACCTTGATCCTCCAAAGGGCATACTTTTATATGGTCCTCCAGGTACGGGAAAAACTCTACTCGCAAGAGCTGTAGCCAATGAGACAGATGCTTACTTTATCTCGATTAGTGGACCAGAAATTATGAGCAAATACTACGGTGAATCAGAGGAAAGATTAAGAAGATTATTTGAAGAGGCAAAGAAACATGCGCCAGCAATAATATTTATTGATGAAATTGATGCTATAGCCCCAAAAAGATCTGAGGTAACAGGAGACGTAGAGAAGAGGGTTGTTTCTCAATTACTCGCATTAATGGATGGTTTGGAACCCCGTGAGAATGTTATTGTAATAGGAGCAACAAACAGAATAAATGCTTTAGACCCCGCACTGCGTAGACCAGGGAGATTCGATAGAGAGATCGAGATTGGAGTTCCTAATGTTCAGGGTCGTTATGAAATACTGAAGATTCATACCCGTGGGGTTCCATTAGATAAGGATGTGAATTTAAAGAAACTTGCCGAAATGACCCATGGATTTGTAGGAGCTGACATTGCTGCCTTAGTTAGAGAAGCAGCCATGCATGCTCTTAGAAGGTTCCTAAGAGAATACAATATCGATATTAATTCCCAAGAACCAATTCCCGAAGAACTTCTTCAGAACTTAAAAGTTTCGATGAAAGACTTTATGGCAGCACTTAAGGAAATTCGTCCAAGCGCTTTAAGAGAAATTTATGCAGAGATCCCAAACGTGCGCTGGTCAGACATTGGAGGACTCGAAGATGTAAAGAGACAATTACAAGAAGTAATAGAATGGCCTCTGAAATATCCAGAAGCATTTGAGAGAATGGGTATAGAACCTCCCAAAGGCGTTCTATTATATGGTCCGCCGGGATGTGGTAAAACGCTCTTAGCAAAAGCAGTAGCGACAGAAAGTGAGGCAAACTTTATAAGCGTGAAAGGTCCCGAATTGCTTAGTAAGTGGGTCGGAGAGAGTGAGAGAGCAGTTAGAGAAATTTTCAGAAAAGCTCGTCAAGCTTCCCCAGCTATAATCTTCTTTGACGAGATCGATGCTTTAGCGCCTCGAAGAGGATTATATACGGGAGATAGTGGAGTAAGTGAGAGAGTCATCTCCCAGCTTCTCACGGAGATGGATGGTTTACAATCCCGAGGAGATGTTGTAGTAATAGCTGCTACTAATAGGCCAGACTTGCTTGACCCCGCATTATTAAGGCCTGGAAGATTTGATAGGCTTATATATGTTCCACCTCCTGATCTCAGAGCTCGACTGGAGATCCTAAGGGTCCATACCAGAAAAATGCCATTAGCGTCTGATGTTGATCTTGAAAGAATTGCTCGCATGACAGAGGGATATACTGGTGCTGATCTCGCCGCTGTAGCTAGAGAAGCTGCTATGAATGCTTTAAGACGAGACATTAACACAAAATACGTCACAATGGATGATTTCATGGAAGCTTTAAAGAAGATCCACGCGAGCTTAACGCCAGAGCTACTTAAGTATTATCAAGAGGTACAGGAATACTTCAAGCGACGTGTGATAAGAAGACGAGATATATTAGAGACTATTGAGGTAACTTAGAGGATGAAAACTATGAAAATAAATCATTCTAAGGAAATAGAGAAGATAGCAGAATCTATCGCTGAAAGATTTAAAATAGTTGGTAGGAGGCAAGAATTAGAGGCCATATTGTTAGCAAAGAGAATAGGTAGGCCAGTATTAATTGAGGGTCCGGTAGGGGTGGGGAAAACAACATTAGCAAAAGCTATTGCTTCTTATTTTCAACAAAAATTTATTCGCATAGATGGTGATGAAAGATTCGATGAATACAAGTTAGTTGGTTATTTTGAGCCTCAACTTGTTCTTAAAAAGGGTTGGAATTGGGAATCATTCATCCCAGGACCATTAACAAAGGCTATGCTTGAAGGCGGTATTCTCTTCATTAATGAGATAAATAGACTGAGCGAAAGCGCTCAAAACGTTCTTATCCCAGCTTTAGATGAGGGTATAATTGAGATACCTAAGCTCGGAGAGATACAAGCTAGGGATGGTTTCTGGGTGATCGCTACACTCAATCCAGAAGAATATGTAGGAGTGACGCCCATTGGAGAGGCTTTAAGGGATAGATTCATATGGGTTAAACTTGATTATCAGAGCGAAGAAGAAGAAATCGAAATAACAAGGATACGAGCAAACGTACCTGAAGAAATTGCTCAGATAGCAGTGACTATTACTAGAGCAACTAGAAGGCATCCTGATGTTAGACGAGGAGCATCGGTTAGAGGTGCCATAGATTTAGCTAGGCTAATCTATGTATCGGGAAATATCTCTTTAGAAAAACTTAAAAAATTGGCAATTATAGCTCTGGGGACGAAGATAGAAGTTAGTGAAGGATCCGAAAAAACGCCTGAGGAAATTATTAGTGAAATTGTAGAAGAAATATATGGCCGTTCTTCTTTTTTTCGCGAAGAGAGAATAAATAAAAAAGTTCTTACCATAAAGGGATCCCCAGGCCCGCTTCCGAAGACAGTAGATGTGGAGAAGCTAGAAGATCCTGAAAAAGATAGTAGCAATTCAGCTGAAGTTAACTCTCTAGGAGAGGCCTCTAATATAGTTGATGATACTAAGGAGAAAAACTATTTAGCTCAATCGAACCTTACTATAGCTCTCACTTATCAATATCACGATACTCCGTTGGCTATTTTTCGCTCCACTCTTGGTCATTATGGAACACAGTTGATAAGAGCTGTTAGAGAAGGCTTGGATATAAGGAATATCATCTCCCGATTAGAATTCCCTCTCGATGCAGAAATGGTGGAACTCTTAGCACGTGAAGCTATAAAATATAAAAACTTCCTTGCCTTAGCATCGCTCGCTCAAATAAATCCATACATCGTAGCAAAGGTTGTGGAGGAGAAATTATCTGAGTTCGAAGGAGACGAGGATATTAATCTTGTCCATACGTATTACCTTACAAAAAATCTCATGAGTGAAGAAAAAAGAAGAATATTTGCTCGTCTCGCAAAATACGTTATCATGCGTAAAGCTATTAGGATAGCAGGAAGAAGACCTCTTAGGAGTGGCTCTATTAAGAAAAGAACCTCGTATAGGCCCGGATTAGATTTTGATCTAGAAATGACTTTTGATACTGCTTTAGACAAGATTCTCTCTGATAGGTTATCATGGTGGGATCTCATTGGAATTGAGAGACGAGATAAGAAGACGGCTGGTGCTATAATTCTTGATATTAGTGGTAGCATGTATGGGGAGAAAAATGTTCTTGCCTGCTTAATCTCGGCTCTTGCTCTATATTCATTATCTCCAGAAGATGAAGTATCTCTGATAGCTTTTAGTGATCAACCATACGTAATAAAGTCGCTTAATGATAAAAAACCGCTCAGCAAAATAATGGATATAATATTCGATCTCAAGCCGCTGGGCTTCACGAATATCTCGGCTGCACTAAGGGAAGCGCTGAAGGAATTGAAAAAAAGCCGCATAAAAACTAGAAAATGGGCATTATTAATTACCGATGGTGAATATAACAGGGGCGGGAACCCTCTGAAGTGGGCAAATCTCTTCCCAAGACTCCACGTAATTCAACTCGGTGGCGGAACCAGAGGCTCCATAGTATGTAAAGAACTCGCAAAGAGGAGGGGGAAATATCTAAAAGTAAGCAGTACTAATGAGCTATTAGAAAATGTTAGGAATCTATTAAAATATCCGGATAAATGATCTGTTAAAAGATAAATTTCTAGCTCAGAATGATTTTTTGATAAACTCCTCCCATTCTTTTGGATTCACAAAAGGTGGGTTAGTCACTCCTTCTTCAAAAGCTTTCTGAAATTTCTTTTTAAGGTTAATTAGCTTCCGTCTTAGTCTGTTTACGGCTCTTCTAATAGCCTCCAGCGGATCCCCTTGTCTAGTTCTCACCACGAATTCTACCCTATCAAACAATGGATGCTCAATCTTATATGCTGCAAATTCCACATCATCATCCGATAAAAGTTCAACGCGTAATGCGTTAAAGAGCGTATGCGTTTCTCCATATACTTTGAACCTAAGAGTTGTTGGACCATACTCTAAGATCTCTATTCGCATTTTTTGGGACCTAGGTTTCCACCAAGGGGTAGTTCCATAGTATTTTAGTAAATCTGACAATTTTTTCACCATAGAATAATCTTTACTCAGAACAAATATTGAAATGTCACGTCATTGATATATATCTCTTACCCTCTCTATCCCATATGGTACTGGTGATGAGAATGGGATTAGCAGAGATAAGGAAAAGGATAGAATTAGCGGGTCTCAAGGAGAAGAAAAAGTATAAGAAGATGCTAGCGGATCTAGAAAATGTTCTAAGGAAGATCGAAGAGGCTGTAAGAGCGACCGAGGAATTCGAAAAAAAGTGGGGGTGGAGTATAGAATATAAGGAAAGCAATTTGGAAAAACTCATTATACCCATAAGAAAGAGACCAAGCTTACTTGATAGAATTACTGGAAGGTATTATTCGGATTTGGCGCTCGAGATATTGAGCATTAGTGATAGAGAGAAAATTTCACTCATAAGTATAGGAGATCTAACTCTTAAAGTCAAGGAACGATTCCCATACGCAACTAGTGAGGATGTGCTTAAGGCTATCGAACTTCTTAAAAGAAAGGGGTTAATAACGGATATTTTCAAAGAAGACGGTATAGTATACGTCGAATTCCCGATAATCTTTGAAGATATAAGAAGACTTGTCCAGTTATTTAAACAAGAAGAAAAGAAATTTATCACACTTGAGGAAGCAGCGGAGAAATTAAACTGGAGCCTTATTAAAGCGTACAGAGTATTAGAAAAGATGGTTGAACTTGGAATTCTTGTCAGAGAGGATTATCCACAGAGATATTGGCTAATAAGAAGAGAAGATTAAGTGTGGAAAAAAGAAGTTGAATGGCGGGCCCGGCGGGATTCGAACCCGCGACCTCTGGCTCTCTGCACATCTTAGATTATTTTTGCCCCTGTTCCGCAGGCCAGCGCTCTATCCAGGCTGAGCTACGGGCCCAAATATCTAGTATTTGAGGCGAGTATTAGGCGGTAATAAGATTTAGATACTCATTTAGTGTTTTAACCATGGGAAGAAGTTTTTAATTTTACTCTCATCTAAAATTAGATGAGAAAATGTCAGAGAGGGACCATTTCTTCATCTGGTTTCCGTGGTACCTTCCGCTCATCATGAAAGCTAGTATATGTGATATTAGCTCGACCCAATTATAAATGAGTAGTTCTAAGTATAAGTAATTATACTTAAGAGATCAAGTTTACAGACTAAAGAAAAGTTTAAGCGAGATTTCATTTTTAGCTCTGGTGACTTTTCTTGGTAATAAAATGTCCGAAATGCGGAGGTCCCGTTAAACTCTTCAACATTCAACCAGTAGGTAATGATGAGGTACATCTCATATTCCTATGCGAAAAATGTGGAGCTTATTATGAGATAAGGGTACGAAGAGAAAAGGTACACGAGATAGCTCCTATGGCCATTTCCGCTGAAAGTGATATTAAGGAATTATTAGAAAAAAGAATAACACCAAATGAAATTCCTCCCGATACACCATATCCGATCAAGAAAGTAGTGAGTTTGAAAACTCGTGCCTTTATCCCGATCTTCTTAGAACGAATTTTTGACCAACCTCCCCGTACTGGGCAGGAAATTTCGCCCAATTATCTCAAAAGTCTCGGCATTCCTGATCCTTACGCGACAAGATTAGCTGAATTTTGGAGAGAGCGAGGGATCACGCGATTATATAAATTCCAAGAAGAGGCTTTCAAAACGATATTGTCTGGGAGACATACCGCAATAATAGCACCAACCGGAACCGGAAAAACCGAGGCTTTTGCTATCCCATCTTTCGTTAGGGCTATCCATCTTAAACACCAAAGAGCTGAGAACCCAATTATACTAATTATATATCCGACAAAAGCTCTCGCAAGAGATCAATTAACAAAGCTCTTTAAATATGGAGAAATATTCGGATTACAAGTTGCAGTTCTGGATGGCGATACTCCTCTTAGTAAGCGGAGAAGAATATTAGCGAGACCTCCAGAAATCTTATTAACAAATTTTGATATGATTCACTATCATTTAGCAAAAAGAACAAAGCTGGGCTACCTCTTCAGGAGGTGTAGAATTGTTATCATTGATGAGCTTCATGAATACTATGGAGCTTTTGGTACTCATGTTCATTATATATTGAAGAGACTTAGGAGATTAGCCGAGAAAGAGAAGAAAAAGATACAAGTGGTTATGTCGTCTGCTACTATTCAAAATCCAGAGGAATTTTGCTCACTATTAATTGATGATAGAGTAACCATTGTTTCTGAAAAAGGTCGTAAAACTCCTTTATTTGTACTATTTCTATACTCATTGGATCAAATTCATAGGACCGCTGCGGAGATACTGTCTACAGCTATAAAGGAGCGTATTAAGTCTCTAGCTTTCTTTAATACTCGTAGGAGTGCTGAGTTCACCCTATATATACTGAATAGGATTGCTCGTCGAGAAAAAAACATATTCAATAAATTCGATCTCCATCGTGCTGGACTCCCAAGAGAGACAAGAATACAAATAGAAAAAGATTTTCGCGAAGGGAGAAAATATGTCTTAATCGCTACACCTACTCTGGAATTAGGTATAGATATTGGAGATATCGATCTTGTATTGTCAGAGATAACTCCCGTTAACAACTTTATCCAGAGATCTGGCAGAACTGGAAGAAGAGGTCGCCCGGGATCTGCAATTCTCTTACTTCGTAACGATGATCCTATTAGTGAGTATTATGCTAGATGCCCCAGAGATTACTTCGAGGATGTATCAGTAAGATACATTGAGCCTCGTAACCCTTACATAGCTAGTAAACACGTTTATTTAGCAGCTTTTGAAGAACCTTTAGATGAAGAGGAGATTGTTATTTACAATATTCCCCGAGAAATAATAAATGATCTTGAGAGGGAAGGTGCCGTTATAAAGATAGGGACAAAATATTTCGCTAATGGGGCTCTATTTAACAAATACTTTGCAAGAAATATTAGAGGCTCCGATAAGATTGTTCGTGTTTTTTACAATGGTCGTGTCATTGATGAGCGAGAAGCAATAATAGCTGTAAGGGAGCTTCATCCTGGGGCTGTGTATGTAAATAGGGGTGTGAAGTACATCGTTAAAAGGTTAGATCTTAACCTCCTAAAAGCCGAAGTCGAAAAGGCTGGACCTGATTACGATGATCTCTATACACGTCCTCTTTACACTTATAGTGCAGTACCCTTAGGAGAATTTACTATACGCGAAACTATGGGTACTATCCTCTTTCATGGAAGAATGAAAGTAACTGCTATTGTGGATGGTTATCTCGTCTTCCGAGAGGGACAGAAAACACCAATTGCCGAATATTCCTTAGAGACCCCAGTAATATATGAATATGAGACATATGGCTTAGTATTCCGCGCTCCTAAATTGCCCTTTACGGATAAGGAACTTATAGATGGAAGCTATCATGCGCTGGAACATATTTTAATAGAGGGCACGAGCATCGTTACGGGTGGAGGCTCAGAAGATCTTGGTGGAATTTCCTTCGGTTCAACAGGCGTAATTGTTATTTATGAAGCAACACTTGGAGGTAACGGTGTATCCCGGTTACTATTTAATAGGTTCGAAAAAGCTGTTGAAAAAGCCTACAAGATACTCAAATACTGCAAGTGTCCATCGAATACCATATGTAACAAATGTGTATATTCCTACAGGTGCGGAAATAATAATCGACCACTATACCAGCCAGGAGCATTAATGGCATTGGAAAAAATGTTAAAAGGTGAAAAAGTAGAAGACGCAGATAAGGCTTTAGAAATACTATTAGCGATTGAGAAGGGCATTGTATAGGAAAGTTATGATCAAAATTTTTAAAAGCTAGCATCTGAAACATATGGGTTTCAAGGCACCGCTTCATAGACAGGGTGGACGATGTGAGCAGAGTGCGCTCAAAGGTGATTAAGGATACTGCTAAGCGAATAATAGTTAATTATTGGGATGTTGTTAAGGACATTTGGGAAAAATCAGAAGAACTTTCAGCTGATCCAAAGCTAGCAGCTAACTATAGATTTCAGATGTATAAGAAACTGGTAGAATTAACGACGGATATCACAAGTAAAAGCGTCAGAAATCGTGTGGCGGGTTACATAATAACATTAATGAAACAGATATTATACTTGGGCCGCTTTACACTGGAAGAGCTAGCGACTAAATACAGACTTAAAGAAGCAAAAGTCTCCTCGTTAGAGGAAATGAGCGACGAGATAGGTAATAATGAAGAAGAAAGTAGGGAGGAGTAAGAAACTTCATTAATGCACTTTATACTCATCCCACTCTCTCTAAGATTTCTCTAACTCGCTTTAATTCTAGGAGAACCATGTATAATAGAATTAAATTAGCTACTAATAGTATCATCACCATTAGAAGAAAAACAACTAAAGACTGTAAAAAACTTAATTGAATCAAACTGTTTTGAATCATCACCCATCACCTAACCATTAACTCAACTTGCAAATCTGGAAGTAAAAGTTTTACCAAATACCTCTTGGCCCTAACATATCTACGAACGTAGGGTGGTTCATCAGAATGTTGAATATACATCTCCACTAAACCGGCTTTGCTCAATTTGTTAAGATGCATATATAATAGGGGTCGGGATATTTCCAGTTCTCGGGCTATTTCAGATATGTATTTATCACCCTTAGAAAGAAGTTTAAGTATTTTTAAACGAATTGGGTGAGCTAATGCCTCAAAAAATGCTGATAATTCTTTTTCATTCATTCTTACTCCTCTTTCCTACTAGGTTTTTCAGTTTTTACTGGAGCTAGATGTTTTAAATCCACTTCAACTAACAAAGCACCCCCACCCATTAAGTCTACCCATGCTTTCTTCTTACCCACAGACACGACTCGTGCTCTCTGACCTTTAAATGGCCCATCAATGATTTCGACGATCATTCCTTGCTCGATCTTAACCTCTTCCTCTACAATAACTCGCTCATACTTCACCTCGAAACGCTCGATATACTCTTTAACGTCCTCGAATGATAATTCATCGGGGAAAGCTGCTGCATATCGAAAATTCTTCACAGCTCTTACTACTGCATCATAATTATCAGCCTCGACTATTACAACTCCCGTTCCACCACCTAGCATAAAAGCAGAGTAAATAGGTAATTTGAGAACTTCTGTTCTCCATTTAATTAGGAAAATTAGCTGCATCTCTCTGCCCGCTGGCACTTTAACTGCAAAGAATTTCCTCTGCTTATCTATTTCCTCCTCTTCTGTAACGCTCTCTTCTTTAACCTCATCGTTATTTGTCAAGTATATCCCCTCATGCTCATTTTTTGTAAGTTCCTACGCTCCTAATAGGGCATTAAAGATTAGTCTTATCACAACATCAATTACTCCCACTGCTAAGATTGCAATGAGGATAATTTTTGATATTTGGTATATCTCCTTCCTTGAAGGCTTCGTAGCGTATCTTAAAAGCCTTCTGGATTGCACAATATATTCTTCTATTTTTCTACCACTCACGAAGCATCACCTACCTATCGATTACGTTAAATGTAAAGAAAAATCAAACACTGTTAAAAATCCTCGGTTAATCTGTCTTTATAAGAAAAAGCGAACACCCTTAGATAGAATGATAATGAGAAATTGATTAGATACCTTGAGAATTACATTGCTGGAAAAACTCTTAGCTCAACCTCTCCTCTTTCTGCATCTTGAATTTTGTATAAGACCCTTACCCTCATTCTTCTTGGTGGATTCTTCGCACCTCTTGACCAAATGACTTCATTAAGTTTCGGGGATATCCATACTACTGGTCTTTTTATGCGAATTTTTTGACCACTTCTTGGGTCCTCTACGTTCTTAACGTATTTAATCACCAACTCCCTTAAGACCTTCACTGCTTTCTTAGCACGCTTCCATTTAGGTGCTGATAATATTCTTGGATAAAATCTTACTGTTAATAACCTCTCACCATCTCCCTGCATTTTCTCTTCCATTATTTTAAGCTTCTTACCGGGCCCACGCTTTTTAATTCTTCGCTCTTCAGTTATCTCCTCTATTTTTTCCTCCTTTACTCCCTCTATTTCCTCTACTTTTTCCCCTTCCTCCATTGTTTCTTCTACTTTTTCAACGTGCTCCGCTTCTTCCTCACTCATTTTCCTCCCCTTTTCTCCTATACCTTAAGTTTATTCCTTCTCCAGTGTCTCCTTTTTGGTGTTGTCATAACCCTCCTGTTTGTTTTAATTCTAACGAATACAGGTACCATTCTATTTTGCTTATTAGCTTTAGCGAGTCTCAATTTTTTAGCAAGCGGTTTATATCTTGCCATCTCACACACCTCCTTTACGCTTAAATAGTATTTCCCCACCCCTCCTTCTACTACTCGTTAATCTCTTTAACATTTCTTTAAGCTGTTCATCGGTTATTGGCTCTGTTATACGTCCGCTTCGTGCTAATAGTATTAGCTGATCCTCAATAGCTCGCGCGAAATCCGGTCTAGCTAGTTTTATCCTAGCAAGTCTTTCTCTTGCTTCTTCAGTTAATATCGATCTAAGAATTGTCTCACGAGCGATCTCTTCTTGAATAGCCCGTGCTCTTTCTTCTTCCTCCGATTTCAAGAGTCTTTCGAGCTCCGCCCGCTTTTTAGCCAGTAAAGCCTTTAGTTCTTCGTCTTCTTCTGAATAATTCGCTTCATAACTCAAGTTAAGCACCCCCTTAAAGTTATTCCTTATCGCCCAGTAATGAATAATAAGTTAATTGCAAGATTAAATAACTAATAAGGATACAATTATGAAGCATATTCCCTAGCATCTTAAATTTAAGATCTAATTTAATGTCATACAATGTTTAGCTCTTTTCCTACTTCTGTAGCGATTTCATTTAACAATTTCTGTCCCTTAGGAGATACTTTTCGACCCTCGACCGTTCTGATAACTAAACCCGCTGCTTCTAATTGTTGTAGGCAAGTTCGAATTATTTTTGCTCCACCCTTCACCTTGCGTTCCGGTCTTGTGCCCCTACTTTTTCTTCCACCATAATGTTTTCTCAGATGCCCTACTCCGATCGGTCCACGTATGAAAACTTGATATAATACGCTCGCTGCTCTTAAATACCACCAATCGGGTTGAATAGGTGGTCTCTCTCTGTGGGGTCCAGTTTTTACAAATTTAGCCCACTCAGGCATTCTTATTTGAGGAATTTGCTTTAATCTTTCTGCTAACTTTTTTATTAGATAGCTCGGAGGAACATCATATGGTGTAAGCATTCTACTCACCAAACTTTAATTTCTACCCTCTCATGCTTTCACGATCTCGAACTTTTTCATCCTTCTTAGTCCCATGTGTCTTGATTTGCCACAAACCGTGCATGTGAGGACTAGATCAATTTTCTTAGTTGTTTTTGCATGAAGTTTCCATTGAGAGATAGGCTTTTTACTATATCTACCGTGATTTCCATGTCCTTTAGATCTCCTTTCAGCTCTTCTCTGACCCTTAGATAAGGCTCTACGAACTTTTCTAACAACCTCTACTCTTACCTTATGCTCTGTGTACGTATTGCAATGCGGGCAGAACTTCCTAATTTTTTCTGGAAACTTCATGATACTCACCAGTCGTTATTATGCACATTGTAGAAAAAGTTACTCATGCATGAGCTTTTTAAAAATGTAACCTTAAAGCTACTCCTCTCTCTATCCAACTGGCCTTACCTTCTTTCACAAGAAGATCTAGCATCTTCATTAAGTATTTATTAGGAATATCTGGGAAAATTCTAGCAATAACGCTTACTCTCAATAAATTTAAGCCTACTTTAAAAGCCTCGTCATAAATCATGTGGGAAATCTCTCTTGGAGTCATCCAGAAAACTAAAAAATGGTTATTATCTAAGAGGATAGCAATACCACGGTTTTCTAGTGTTTTTACTAACTGGATTAAATCTTCTAAGGCTAATCCCCTTCCTTCTTTATCCTTAAAGGGAAATTCATTCAGAAGATCAGTAAACGAGAGGAGGAACTTACATTTTTTCCTTGCATATACTAACAGAATATCTGCCCACTTAGAATACCAATGTTTAATAAATTTTTCATGCGGTCTTATTCTAAACCATTCTTCATTAATGAGAGAAGGATAACTAGCTGATTCAGAAATTTTTTTAAGCCTGATTTTAAAGTTCTTTATAAACTCTTTTTCTGCGAGCCTTATTATTGAAACCCTTGGTGCTGCTTCGGTGCTTTTAATCAGCTTTATTATTTCCTCAACCTCTTTTGTTAACTCCTCTCTCTTCTCCCTTTCTAATATCTCTTCCTTAGTCTTTCTTTTTGCCCTAGCAATTTCTTTTTCACTCATTTTCATTACCTAATAGATAATGCAGAAGAATTAATTATTCGGAGGCAAATTTTCGAGCCCACACTTCATATTTACGTATTTCTTCCCCTGTAATACTAGGCTTTATCTTCTTCAACGCCTCTAAAAGATCACTCATTTTAACGGGTCTAGGCTTTACGTCCTTACGAGTTAATAGTCCTTTTTCGGCGAGTTCTCTAATAGGATTCATCACAGCTTCTCGTACAATTAGAGCGATATCATGTCCCGTATACCCTTCGGTTAATCTAGCTAACTCATCATAATCAACATCATCCGCTACTTCAACATCCCTTAGATGTATTCTAAAGATCTCTTTTCTTGCCCTAAAATCAGGTGGTGGCACATATATTCTTTTCTCAAATCTTCTCCTGAAAGCTGGATCTAAAAGTTCAGGGACATTAGTAGCTCCTATAACTACGATTCTCTCATCGGGAGAAGATAACAATCCATCCATTTGTGTTAGAAAAACCGTTTTAACTCTATGTATAGCTTCGTTCTCTCCTTCCCTTCTCATCGAAGCTATTGCATCTACTTCATCGATAAATATGATGGCTGGTTGGTGCTCTCGAGCAATCCTGAAAATGCTTTTCACTATTTTTTCCGATTCTCCAAGCCATTTAGATAGTATAAGCGCCGCGTCAATATTCAAAAATGTAGCATCAACGCTTCCAGCTACAGCTTTTGCTAGAAGTGTTTTACCACATCCTGGCGGACCAAAAAGTAATATGCCTTTCCATGGTCTTCTAGAGCCTCTAAATAAGTCCGGCCTCTGCATGGGCCATACTATAGCTTCCATTAAAGCCCTCTTAGCATTCTCAAGATTCGCTATATCCTCCCAGCTAACCTTGGGTTTTTCAATAATAATCGCTTCTCTAGCTATTCTCTCGAGTTCATGTTCCTCCTTTCCGCTTTTTCCTAACCTTGCCCCCTTAATTTCACTAAGAAGTTTTTGAACTCGAGACGAATACTGTTTAAGACGCTCCTCATATATCTTTCTAACAGCTTTTCTGGACTCCGCTTTAACAAGCTTTTTTAGTGCTACTATAGCTTTATAATAATAGATTACAGCTGTCCGCGTATTTCCTCTCTGGTCAGCCTCCACAGCTTTTTTAGCATAATTAGCTGCTAGTTCTCTTAGCAATTCTATTTCGTATTCCATTACGGACATCCGCAATATCATTTATTCTTGTGAATTTTTAACAAAAATTTAATTACGCTCTGGGATTCGGCATAATGCATTTAGTATTGTCGGCTATATTTATACTTTAACAAGAGTAGTGTTTATGTATGACTTAATTGATGTTTTGTAATGAGTCTTAATATGTTTAATTAGTTTATGGTTTAGTTTGATCATCTTTTTCACAATCTACACAGGTGATCGCGTGTCAATAGCTGATTGGAAGGAATATGAAGAGATTTTACAACTTTTTATCGAGCTATTGAGAGAACTAAATAGTCCAATGGAAAGACGATTACTCACATTAAATATCGCTGAATATATCCCCGAAATTCGCTGGTACGGCATTTCAATCTTAATGGACAGGATTATAGATGATCTCTTAAAAGAAAAGCAAGATGCTATTACGCTATCTATAGCCTCTAAAATAATTGCTAATGAGTATCCAGAAAAAGCTTTAATGTACGCTAGGAGAGTTCTTTCGGATCTGGAAACTTTAAGTGAGTGGGAATATGATAAAGCATTATCTTTAATCTACATATCACTAACTTTTGAGGAACTTAACCAAAAAAATCTGGCACGTTTTGCGCTTCAAGAAGCATTAAAATGGGCTAGAAAAATTCCCGATCGCTCAGATCGATCGATTATTCTGAGCAAGTTAGTTCCTATAGTTTATGAGCACGGACAAAGCTCTTTAGCATTAGCATTAATTGATGAGATAGTTTATACTCCAAAAAAGATTGACGCTGCATTAAGTATTGCTAAGAAACTTCCCTCCAATGCTGACGAAATTATTAAAATGTTAACACTAAAAGTTCCAGCAGACGAGAAAATGCTCATTTGGGCTACGTGGGCTGATGCCATCTCGCCAAATTCTTCGGAGAAAGTTTTGAGGATCTGTAACGAAGTATTGAATGAGCTTAATATTAGAAAGGACTTTGAAAGCATTAGAGCTGTAAATGTGATGCTTCGATGCTTCTCAGCTCTTTTAAAAATAAGAAATATCCCAGAAGCTAATAAGAAGGCTTTGGAAATTTACTCAAAATTGCGTAATATTCTAGCTAAGAAAATAAGTGAAAGACCTTATCTCAATATTTTCTTAGAATTAATTGAAATTCTGAACCGAGAAAAATTTGAAGAGCGCGTCCGTGAAATATTAAGCAAATTAGAAATTTTGGCAGAGAAGAAAGGACCTCCCGATAATCTATTTGTCCTTAACAGGGTAGCATATATCTACAGTAAAATGCATGCTTTCAACAAGACAGCAGAAAATCTTCGAAAAGTTATTAATATAAGTCGTTCATTGGAGAAGTTGTTAGCAGTTCCGGCCATGATAGATTCTGCAGTTACAGCTACAATGATAATGAATGAGTTTCCAGCAAATATACCGCGCGAAATTGTGCTAAGATATGCCGATATGATTCGGCCTGCTGAATACTTTGAAGTCAAGATCCATCTGACGAGAGAAAACTTCGAATTTCTTAAAACTCATTACCCTGGACGAACAGTTAGTGAAGCCGTTAACTCTATCGTACTGAAATATAGAATACTGGAAAGAACACGATTAGACGAGAAAATGAGAAAACTCATAACAAAGCTAATGGATTTGGGTGAGTTCACGATCCTTCATTACTTACTTAAGTATATCTACTCCGTGGGAATATCTGAAGCTGAACGTCAATCCTTACTAAATCTCCTTGGACGGGCAGTCGAGATGATAACCCTTAACCAAATCGAAGAAGCAAAGTCATATGTCGATCTAATATTATCTAGATTAGAGAGAAGCGGCATACCTTTAATACCCATCTTGTATAATTACTTTAGTGAGTACGCAATTGCTTTATTGATACGCTAGCTTAATCAAGCTAATATTTTAAAGAAGATGTCATGTACTATAAAACTAAATTTTTACTCCCTCCTCTTTAAGGATCTCATTTATGATTCTCTTAAGATCATTAGGATCGATTCTGTACTTCTTCCTAAAATAATTCACTATTCTCGCTAGATCCTCAGTAAGATATTTAATTGCTTCTGGTTTAGAAGAGACAATGTATTGAGGAAAATCAATTAGATAAACCTCTCCTCCTCTCGTCACTAACACATTAAATTCACTTAAGTCTGCATGTACAATCCCCACTTTGTAAGCTTTTACTATTTCTCGTATAATTTTGCTAAATGTATCCAGCGGGTTCAGCAATCTTGCTTTTACTAGTTCAACACCATCAATATAATCCATGACTATTGCATGCCTACTTCTAGCAATTGGTTTTGGTACATGTACACCAGCATTATATAAAACTGTTAGCGCTCTAAATTCTCTCTGAGCACTCCTAAATGCTAATTGATACCATGAATACACTTTATTAGGCATATAATAGTACCGATATACCCTAATTCTTCTGAAACACTCTTTACTTATCCGATATAGCTTCAATATTCTTGGCTCATTATCAAAGTACGTTATCCATATGTCGCCTTCTTTGCCCACACCGATCTTAGGTCCTACCTTTGTAATTACTCCATACATACTTAAAGATCTCAACGCTATTGCATCTAATCCTTTGTATGTTAAGGCATATCCAATATATTCTTCCTGCTTCTTCTTTACGAGCTTATACTTGAGAAGAAAGTCCATTATTTCTTCCAACTTATTTGGCTTTATTCTTACTTTCTTAGCAATATACTGGAGCGGAACATACTCAAATCTTCTTAACGATTTCTCCATAATTAGAAGGATTTCATAGTGGATAAAGCTAAGATGTCTCATTATATCGATGAGCTCTAATAGACTAATACTCATCACCTTTCCAATTTTTTCCAACAATCTATGTGTAAGTATCCGCGCAGAACCCTTCTTGGTGTAATGAATTTTACTTCTACCAGTTCTCGTCCTTTCTCAATATCTAGGCCACATTCTATGCAATATCTCCTTCTATTCAATAGTTTTTTGGCAAATTCTAATTTAGTATATCTCCATTCATTCTTCCACACATTAAAGCTAGTCTTAACCAATTCCTCGCGCTCTTCTGGTTTTAGTGCAACCCATTTTAAGAGTTCAACCACATAATCTCGATAATGGATTAATCGCTTAACTAAGAATCTTGGTACTCCCAATTCTACTAAGTGAAAGTCAAAACTAGCCTCTATCAAATCTTGAAGCTTTGAATTTATTTTTACTGGAGTCCAATTCCAACCTTTGTCATCAAAGAACCTGAACGCTGGTTTGAAAAAACTTCCTCTACAGATTCTTATTTCATCCTCTTCTGGATCAAAATGAATTGCGTTAAGAAGATAGTTTATGGCTTCGATAATGTTTCTTGATAAAAGTTCTCTTGGAGTTCCATCTTTGAACACGCTTACTGGAATTACTGTGTATTTAAAGATCCGTTCCTTAAGTGCTCCTATTACTGCGCCTCCTAATGGACATCCAGTCCCAGCATCATCTATCTCAATAATCATTTTTACACTCCCACCTCTCCATTTTTATTTCCTAATTAGCTCATTTTTATTCATTAACCATTAAAGCTGTTTGGTGTTTACTTCATGCCGCCAGAAGATACTACTGAAAGGAAAGAAGAAACGCTTGATGAGATCGAATTTATAAAACGAATATTTTCTGAAGAATTCGTTACCCCTGAGAGAAAGGAGTCTGCCGGATTTTCATCAGCAGTAGAAGAATTTTGGGAAGTAATTAGCACTTTAAAAAATGACATAAAAAACTTGTCTAAACGTGTTGAGCAACTACATATTGACTTAACGCTTCTTATGGAGTCTGTGAATGAGATAAAAGGGATTCTATTACTCTCAGCTCGTCCTCCAGAAAGAGTTCCTCAAGGCGAAGAAACAGAGAAGAGAAGGAATTCCTTACTGATCCTTAATAGAGTTTTAAGTGAAGCGGAGAAGACTATTTTCTCGCCAGCAGATAACGTCATTGCTCAAGCTGTTAAAGTGGAGGGATTAAGAATATGGTTAGAGGAGATATTTAAGGATGTAGAAAGTGGAAAAATGAAGATCCCTTCAGAGAAGCTTTCGGAGGCTAAGAAGTTATACAGAAGTCTCCTTGAAATGTCTAAAACTCTACGAGAGAGAATTTTAGCTTCAGCTAAATCGTGAATACACTTGCACCATGTTTTCGGATAATTTCATCCACAAGTAGCTCTTCTGCCGCAATAAGTACTGATATCGATTGAATTTTGTAAAAAATTCTCTTTCCTACACGTTCCCCATGGAGTATTCCCATCTCTTCTAATTCCTTTAAATGCCTAGATATCGTGGCAGGAGATCTGCCAATTATCTTAGATATTTGCTTAGTAAAGAGCCCATTTGCATGCATTGTTAATATCCATAATATCCTAAGCTTCGTGCCTCTCAGTTTTTTTACGACATTAGCAAGATCAAGTCTTATCTCATCCGGAGAACGAATCTGAAGAAGAAGAGCTAACAAGGGGTTTCTCGTTACTCGAGACACTCTTCCAAACCTTTTTACTACAATTTCACGAATTTCCCTTTCATTTGGATAATTCATGATAATTATTTGCCAATTCCCTGTCTCAAAAATATTTTTTTCTAAGCCATCTAGGACCAAGTAAGGTCGAAGCTCTACACATAAAGATTTATTTTCGGGAATTCTCTTTAGCCATTCAAGAAGGTCCTCTAAGAAAAAATCCCGCCTATCAAGCAGAAAATAGCAATTAGCCTTACGATCTATTTCATCTTCTAAACTTTCTAATAGTTGCACATTTACATATTTCTTCAAAATGTTGTAAATGTATCTAATAGCAGTTGTTTTCCCGACGCCTCTTGGACCAGTTAGGATAATTCTAATTGATTCGCCTAGTCTACATATTGCGGCAAGAATTTTTGCAAGAGTTCTAACTGAATGCGTCTCTATGAAATATTCCTTAAAATCTTTCTCAGTAGTCAATTCTATTTTTTCAGGCTTAAGAATAGCCATTAAGAATTGTTTTATTCTGTCTTTTTCTCGTTCTCCTAGAATTTTTAGAATTTCATTCTCTAACCCCATAACCCTCACGGTATATCAGTTCATTATATATTTGAGAATGAGTTGCGATATTATTTATAGTTTTAGATTGGATGTATTACGTTAAGAAAAACTATTCATCTCTTAGAAACTTTGCGACAGTATGAAAAATTGCATGAGATTGATGTATGCGAATGTAAATGATCTTTAGAATCATTTCTTTTGCTCGTTAGAAAAAAGCCTATTATGCCATATTAATATTGAGTGAGCTATAACTAATGTTCCCATCGAATATATTCTGTAATAAGAAGTTATCCTGTTAACTTCTTTTCTAGCTCAACTAGCTTCTTCGCTACACTTCGAATTCTCTCTTTTATTTCTTCTATGTCTTCGATCAGCATTGCTGTCATCTCTTGTGAAAATCTTCTTAAGTCTTCTACATCTGCTTTCATTAAATCTATTTGCTCTAATAGCTTTTCTAGAAATAAGAGAGCTTTTGATAATTTTTCTAAGGCATTATCATTAGTTGAACCTTCTTCTACACTCATATTAAATCTACTCCAAGCATTAATTCATGCTTTCATATGAAGATGCCATTTTCTAATATTAATAAATATCGTAATACGAGAATGTTCCCTTTCACCAAATATTATCCTTTTGATCGGTAAGCATTAGCAGAATACCAAGTTATCTTGGTGAATATCTTTGAAATTTCTACAAAAATTACTAAAGAAGACTCAACAGAGAAATGTTAGGCTTGGGATCTTCGGAGAAGTCGGTGCTGGTAAAACTACTCTTGCTAATTATATTACGCGAAAGTACTTAGGGAAAATTGTTGGAGATGTGACCGGCATTCCTCACGAAACTCGTAAAATAAACGAGATAGAGAATATGACTTTGCGAATCAATGGCAAAGAAATAAACTTTACTATTGTAGATACGCCTGGCTTAGCAACCTATATCGATTATAGAGAATTTCAGAATTATGGATTATCCGAAGAAGAGGCGATAAAAAGAGCTAAAGAAGCTACAATGGGTGTTATAGAGGCTATTAAGGAACTGGATAATGTCGATGCTGCGATAGTTGTAATAGATTCCACAAGATTACCTTTTAATCAAGTCAATATGATGCTAATAGGTACTTTAGAACTGAAAAAAATCCCCTTCGTTATTGCCGCTAATAAGATTGACCGGTTAGATGCTCGTCCTCATATCGTAAAAGAAACTTTCTCTAAAAAAACTGTTATCCCTATTTCAGCCTTAACTGGAGAGAATGTGGAAACACTACTAGAGGAATTAGCAAAGCTCATTTAGGGGAAGGTGACAATTATGTATATTGGTGTTGAATATCTCTCAATTAGTCTTTTCAGAAAATTACTCTCAGAAGGCTCATTAGAGCAGATTATATGCAAATTTAAATCAGGCCACGCTATCGTAATTGAAGGCTCATTATCACCCATTGAAAAGTCAATGCTAGTAGAAGAGATTATGAAGAATATCGACGTAAATTTCTTTGGAATTGAACTCTTCGAATTAACCCTACCAGGAAAGATCGGTAGGCGGAAAAGATTGCTTACAATAATGGCCCCTAAGTTGCGTTTAGTGAATTTTAGAGTTTACGAAGGACGAGAAAATTATGGCATAATTTGCGAGTTAAAAACTAGCTTTTTCCCTGAAGGAGCTTTTTAAGACGCGTTAGAATAGTTGTAGCATCTATCTCTGAGGAGCTTATGAATCCAAACTTTATTATCCTTCCTTTACAACCTAAGTTTTCCAAAGTATCCTTAAGACTTTCCAGGAACTCCCTTGAGCCGCTAGCTACCAACATTGTTTTCCCCTTCACAGTACTAGCAAGAATCACCTTCTTATTTGACTTACTAAGTCTTTTCAAAACTTCGATCATTAATTCGTGAGGAAAATCAACTCTCAGAAGTCTTATATCCCCGTTAACGGGCTCCGCTTCCCGCTCAATTAGAGTATCCAATTGTTCTAACAGTACATTGGCTAGCTTCATTATGTGTTCTTGTTGATCCTTCCACTCCTCAAAGAATCTCTTGACCGTTTTAGGAAGATCCTCAGGAACTACTCTAAGAATCTTGCACGCCTCTTTTAGGTATCTCTCTTGATTTTTAATATGCTCATACGCTCTTTCCCCAGCTACGAATATTAACCTAACAACGCCGTCATGAATTCTTCTGGTCCCTATGATCTTTATTAATCCTATCTCCCCTGTAGATTTTACGTGAGTTCCACCACAAGCTTCTATCTCCCAATTTTCTACTGAAACAATTCTGAGATTCTTTCCTGGGACGGCTCCTCCTTGATATATTCTAACACCATATTTTTTCTCAGCTGTAGTCCGATCGAGTATTTCTATTTTAACAGGTCTATTCTCCATTACGATCTTATTCGCTAATTTTTCGATTTCATAAATTTCTTCATCCGTTAAGGTCTTATAATGCGAAATATCAAGCCTCGCGTATTTTTCCGATTTCTCAGCCCCAACCTGCCATACATGAGGACCAAGGACGCGTCTAGCCGCAGCGTTAACTATGTGTGTAGCTGTGTGATGCTTCATATGAATCCAACGCCTAGCCCAATTAATTCTTCCTCGGACCTTTCTGCCAGAAAGATTCCCATTAACCGGTGATTCTGCGATATGAACTATTACATTCCCAATTTTCCTAACATCAATAATTCGAATTACTTTGCCATTAATGACCAATTCTCCAGTATCTTCTAGCTGTCCTCCACCCCGAGGATAAAATGCAGTAGCATCCAGCACTATATATTTATCTTTTGCCAAGATTATAGTAGCCTCAAATTCTCTCATATATTGATCCTCGTAATAAAGGGGTCTCGTCGGAGGCAATTTCTCAAGTTCATTTCCAATTTTCTTTTCTATAATCTCTTCAATATCTTCCCTTTTCTCCACTTTCATAGTTGATTGTTTCTCCATCCTTATCAGGTCAAAAAAGTTTGGTGGGATGTCTACCTTCACTCCCTGTTTCCTTGCGATCTCTATAACGCTTGAAGGGGGGAGACCGTGATTAATATAAAGTTCTTTCAAAATCTCATAGCCAATCACACGTGGTTTCTTCTTTCGTATAATTCTTAATAATTCTGATATTCCCTTCTCCAGAGACGCTCTATACCTTTGCAATTCAACATTCCATACGTCAATAACCACTTCTCTTCCTTCAGCGATTCTCCTAAATGTTTGCGAGAAATAATCTATCTGTCTATTAAGAAGCTCTTCCCAGTCTATCTCAAAACCCATGTTCTCGGCTAATGAAACTGCTCTCCGTAATATGGCCCTCAAATTATATGCTCCACCAACATTAGATGGAATTCCCCCATCAGGGACAGCGAATACAAGAGTTTTCGTGTGATCAAGTATGGCATAGAGGGCTTCGATGGGTGCTAATTTTTCTTCTAACTCATTTAAAGAAAATCCTAGTATTTGTGCAATTTTTTTACGAGAATTCCTGAATCTCTCAGGTGTTTTTGTATCCAAAATGCCAGAAAGCCTCGCGTATTTTACTAATAAGTCGGTATCCACGCTCAAACCAACCTGATTTTTTAACCACTCAAAAACAGGTCCAAATGTCGCCTCATAAATTGTCGGCGTCCTCTGCATAAACCATGCGATTCTTTCTAATCCCCAACCTACGTCAAGAACTTTTAAGCTGAGAGGCCTCCATCCGCTGTTAGTGAATTCATATTGCATAAATACTCCGTTAACAATTTCAAGACCATAAGCGAAGGTTTCTATTGAGGGACCGAAGTTTCCTCCTCCACTCCAAACGTCTTCTTTATATGTCAATTCTACTGGAGGAATACCCAGCACTTTGGTCATAAATTCAAAATTGTATTGAAGATACTCATTCTTCCAATATGCCCAGAATTTATTAGAATTAAAAGCATGTTGTCCTCCCATTGTAAAACTTGTTAGGTGACGCCCCGTCTTTCCAATGTTATCTATATCACTAAACTCGCCTCCAAATCTCAAACAGGGTTGGGGGATAACTAGTGGATTTGCTGGAGGATCAACAATTCCCTTAACGACCCAAGGTTGAAAAACAGCTATAGATGCAATTGTGAACTCTATGTCATCTCTCCATCTAGCGACTACTGGATATGGATCTAAAACAGCATGACCTCTTTCTTTAAAAAATTCTGTCCATTTTCTTATCGTGTTATGAATATCCCATTTAACAGACCATGAACGATTCTCGATGAATCTATATGTTCCCTCACATTCGACATCTCCACAAGTCTCTCGATCGGGATCCAATGTCCAGAAAAAACCACCACAGACTTTACACTGCTTACGAATAAATCCATGATCTCTGAAAAACTCTGTCTCGTACTCTTTTTTGCCGAATAATTTTAGCAACTCTTTCTTACTAATTCCCATTTAATCCCCCAGGTAGATCTTAGTGATAACTAATATATTTTCATCTAGATGTTAAGTGAAAATATAAACTAGGAGGCGAAATCTTTTTTAATAAGTTTAATAAGACACAAGTTTTAGATATATCCTATTTGGATGGACGGGTAGCTCAGCGGTAGAGCGCCGGCTTCGCAAGCCGGAGGCCGCGGGTTCAAATCCCGCCCCGTCCACCATCTTAACTCTTCTTCTCTAAGATGTTTTTTTCTTCATCAAAAATCTTCTCTTAATTATCTCAAGAATACTTCTGAACGTTTTTATACATCAAATGCATCTCTTTTAATTGGATATTATGAATACTGCTACAGACTCCTCTGTGGTGTTTTTCTTGCCGAGAATTATTAGGTATGCGGCTGGATTAGCTCACTTTTTAGCTATAGTTGCCGTAATCTGCGAAACGGTAACTGCTGTTATGCTTGTTTTTATGGCTACAATTATTTGGAATATCGGCTTGATTCAGAATCCAACGGTCTGGTGGCCGTTGTTCCAAAAAATTACAATTTCATCATTATCAATTTCTTTCATAATCATTTTTGCGCTTCTGTATACCCCATTACATGAATTTTTATCGTACGTGTGGAGAACTTTTACAACGTTCTTTCTCGCTTTAGTATCTCTTTATACAGTCATAGTGGTAAGCTGGGGGTTCGCAGAGCCAGAGAAAAATATTTTACTGCAATTTGCGTTTCTAGCAATGATAATCTTCATTGTTGAAATCATCTTATTCTATGCTCTTTATATGATCAGAGGAAGAAAATTAGCCTTCATCGTTCGCCATAAGAACGCATTGGAAGAAATTTCTCGCGGATTAGGAGTGCTATCTGAAATCGTTAAGGAAAAAAAGAGTCTCGATCCCATAGTTCGGGCGAGTAATTCAGCTTATCAATCTTGGATGCATATCGTAAAGTATGAATTATTAGAAAGATGGGACGTGAGCAGAATAATCTTTCAAGCATTAATAATATCACTAGCATTTTATATGGCAGGCAGCCTTCTTTCTTATCAACAAATCGCATATTCGGGGCTCGTAATAATCATTAGCATCGCCGTATTTATAGTGCTAATAATCATTATAGCAGTAGATATAATGTTAAGTGAGAAAACACGTGCAATGCTAGTCTAGACGGCTCTTAATTAAAGAACTATTTCCTTAATTTTTTCCTCGAGATCATCTTCTACTTTTGATAAATCGTTAATCTCCGTTAAGACAGCACCCCTTTGATCGTATATTAGCATTGAGATACCATCTGTTAAAACAGAGACTTCGGGCGCTAATATATGATTATAAGCCTTAACTATAAGAACTTCCAGTTTTTTTCTCACGTCCTTGTTTCTTAAATTCCAATTTTGATCCGGCTCAATTATTTCCCATACGCTTTTTATTCGCCCTTCTTCGCCAAGAACAACAATATCGGGTTGAATACCCCGCATTTCTCTCTGAATCATAATTTTTTCCTCACTCACTCCATTATTCGTAAGCCACATCTTGAACATGACAACAATAAAGTCATGGCTCTTTCTTCCCTCATTAACGAGATACCCAATTTTTTTCAATGATAATGTTGACATTCACGCCACCATGAAGAACCCTGTACCTCACTAGTATCTAATTGATTAATATGTAGTGAACTTGACATTTTTATGGGATAAAAAGTTTTTCTATGAAACAAAGGCCGTAATCTAAATAAGGAGGGAATTCGCTTAAAATTCATCAATGTCCAGGACTTTTTATGGAAGTGATCCTAGTGCAAAAGAGTTTCTATGAAGAAGTAGGTCTTAAAGTGGGACTAGAAATTCACCAGCAATTAAAAACTTCTAGGAAACTTTTTTGTTATTGTCCTCCGATTCTCAGAAAAGATAAGCCGGATATAAAAGTTGTAAGATTCATGAGACCCACCTTAGGCGAAACTGGAGAGATAGACCCAACAATGCTAAAAGAGTTTAAGAAGAAGAGGAAAATTGTCTATGAAGCTTTCTCCGATACTACATGTTTGTACGAATTGGATGAAGTCCCGCCATATGAAATATCAACTGAAGCGCTAGAAATCGCTCTTACAATAGCACAATTATTCAGAATGAAGATTCCAGATGTATTACTCGTCTCACGTAAGCAATATCTAGATGGCAGTGTGCCATCAGGCTTTCAAAGAACAATAATTGTTGGATTAAATGGTTATTTGGAGCTCTCAAATGGTAAGAAAATTCGAATAGTACAGCTATGTCTCGAAGAAGATGCGGCTAGAAAGATTGCTGAGAGGGATAACGAGGTAATATACAGAGTTGATAGATTAGGAATACCTCTCGTTGAAATAACAACTGATGCGTCGCTTTCTACTCCTGATGAGGTATTGGATGCAGCTTTACGGATAGGTGCTCTTCTCCGAGCCACAGGACGTGTCATGAGAGGTATAGGAACAATAAGACAAGATATAAATGTCAGTATTAGAGGAGGAAATCGAGTGGAGATAAAAGGTGTTCAGAGGCCAGAGTGGTTTAAACCTCTAATAGATAATGAAATAAAGAGACAATTAGCTTTAATAGAGATAACTCAGGAACTAAGAAGAAGAAAAGTCTCAAAAGATGAAATCGACAATGTCAAGATCATTGATGTTACTGAGATCTTCAAGAATACAGCAGCAAAATTTATCAGAAAAGCAATACAACGTGGCGAAAAAGTTTATGCATTAAAATTACCAAAATTTGGCGGATTACTCGGTAAAGAAATTCTTCCTGGACGGAGATTTGGTAAAGAATTTGCAGAGAGAGTCGCAGTAATAACTGGTCTAAAAGGCATAATTCATACTGATGAACTACCAAATTATGGGATATCAGAAGAAGAAAAAGCAAAATTATTTGAAATGACTCAAGCAGATAAGGAAAAAGACTGCGTAGTTATTGTGATTGGACCTGAGGAGAAAGCCAAGGAAGCTCTAGAGGAAGTAAGGGAGAGAGCTAAGGAGGCTCTGGAAGGAGTCCCCTCGGAAACAAGAAAAGCGAATCCAGATGGTACAACAAGCTTTGAACGTCCGCTTGGAGGAGCTGCGAGATTATACCCTGATACCGATTATCCACCAATTTTAGTTGATAAGTCACTCCTCGAAAAAGTGTCCAGATCTCTTCCGGAGTATCCTTGGAAACGTGTCGAGAGATACGTAAAAGATTATGGACTAAGTAGAGAATATGCTGAAAGGATAGTACTATCAGAGAGAAGCGAAATTTTCGAGGAAATAATCAGGATGGGTGTACCCGCTAAACTAGCAGCTACAGTTATTTTAGAAACAATGACTAGTTTACGCCGTGAGGGATTTCCAGTAGAGAACATCTCTGATGAGAAGCTTAAGGATATATTTTATTATCTCATAAAAGGAGATATCTCGAAGGAGGCTATTCCAGAACTACTTAAAGCATTGTCTAAAGAACCAGAGAAAGATGTAAAAGATGTCTTAAAAGAATTAGGCATCCGTAAACTCTCATTAGAAGAATTAGATGCAATTATTGAGCAGGTCATTAGCAAAAATATCGAGCTAATAAGGATACGAGGAGAAAGAGCCTTTAAACCATTAATGGGGGATGTGATGAGAATAGTTAGAGGAAAAATAGATGGCAAAACTGTTAGTGAAAGACTTATGAAAAAGTTAAAAGAAAAAATTGCAATGCTTAAGTAACATTTTTTCACGATTTTTCATTATAATGCAAAATTCTCAACATATCCAGTATTAACTCGTCGATTGAAAAGCTATCACGGTGCCAAAAATGTCCGTCATAAAAAAATTCTGGAAATGGTTAAAGGGCGAACAGCCACGGCCCAAAAGTAGCATTAAGGTAAAACTAAGAGTTCTGGAAAGGCGTTTAGAGAGGCATGAAAATGAGCTTCGAGAGCGAAGACGTAGAGAAGTTTTGAAGATAAGAGATGCTTTGAGAGCAGGGAACATTGAATTAGCTAAAGAGCATGCTAAACAAGCAATTCTTCTAGATAGAGGACTCATCAGCGCCATAAGACTAAAATCGTTAATTAGTTCCTTACGGGGGTACATAGAAAGAGGAGAAATAATAGGGGATCTAACTAATATGATCAAAGAAGTTGCTGGCTCAATTGCTCAAGTAGCCCTAGCGGTTGGAGATAAAGATTTACTACAATCCTTTTCAGAAATCGCTAAGACCTCAGAGAAGCTTAGCAGTGCGGAAGAAATTTTCGGAGAAACACTCGGTGAAATGGTAGAAGAAGAGAATCTGAGCGAGTCGGCAGAAAAATTATTAGAAAGAATAGCTGAACATGAAGGAATTAAAATCCCAAAGACTAAAGAGATAAAAGTTCGAGAAGATGATATTGAACGAATATTAAGGGAAGTTCTTAAGGAGGAAATGTAGCCCCCATGGGGAGGAGAGACCTTATTTTATGGATGATTTTATATCAGCCTCCCCGACCCGGGGGCATATTCTATGATCCTCTTTATCCTCAATGAGAATTCTCACAATACGATATTATTTTAGGATTCTTTAAGACTCTTACTTAAGGGAAAATTCTGTAACAAACTCCGTTACCAAACATCAAACGCCACAATTTTTAGAATCAGGTATATTTAGTGATTATTTTGAATAGCATGATGAAACCACTCCAGTCGGAGTTTGATGAAGAGCTCGCGACGCTCTGATTATGTTAAAAAAGAACTTAATGATCTATTCTCTCTCTCATTAACTTTATCTATTAGGTAACTCGCTAAGAGAGGCAAAATTAAAGTAGCGTCTCCTTCAACAGTTACGTGTTGTGCTCTTTTAGCGATTTTCCCCCAAGATATCGCTTCCCGTGTTCGAGCACCAGAGAGAGAGCCATCCCACTCCACGGCTGTTGTTATGTATACAGCCCTGTCTAACCCGTTTTTAAACTGATTCCACCAGATTACGTGGTGCTTGGAAATTCCTCCTCCTATCACAAGAGCTCCTGTTCTTTCTGAGTTATATATTATCTCCGCTAGTTCCGTTTCATCTTTGAATATATCTACTAGAATACGTTTGTTTCTAGTAAAAAGCCATAGCTGATAACCGAATGCACCATCTGTTATGCCTGGCACATATATTGGAATTCCTCTCTTCTTAGCCCACCAAATTATACTCTCTTCTTTATTTTTTACTTCCCGATCAATCATATCTGCTAAAATCCAAATAATCTCTCTAGATGATGCTTTCTCTATTCCTCTAGTAACTAATTCATCCACTAACTTTTTCGTCAATTTCTCTATGGGTAACCCATAACTCTCTACTGGAATAAAGATGCTCCCAAGTCTGTGTATATCCATTTCGCTTAACCACACATCATCAGCCTCAAAATATCCTTGATAATAGTTCTTATATAGCCTAGCGATATCATGATCAATCGTTCCACAGGTAGTTATTATTACGTCGAAGAAACCCCTCTTGATAATTTCTACAATTACTCCTCGTAAACCAGTAGCTATTATTGCTGCTGGAAAGGATAGGAAGTTCACACTTTTATCGTCTAGTAGCATATCCTCAAGAATCCTCGCCGCTTCATATACTTTTTTCGCTACAAATCCACCAATCTTCGAAAATTCTTGAATGAGCTCCGAAATTAGCATATTTTTACGCAATTTGATATCATGTACTGGCTTCAAGCTTCTAATAAAATCCTCCCGATTCATCATAAATCCCCAAAATTTATATAACAGCATCAAGAGTTTCTTCACACATTAATATCATTAAAACTTTTCATAAGGTGGGAGCATGAAAGTTGCCGAGCTCTTTAGATTGGCAAGAGAAGAAGAAAAAGAAATGCCGACAATAAGAGATAGAAGAAGTGTAACTGAGCCTAGGTATATTGAGATGCCTAGATGCTCATCTTGTGGAAAAGTAATATCTCCCAGAGATATTGGAGCAATCGCTCTTCAGTGCCCGAATTGCGGCGAAGGAATAATTATTCGTTGCTCTAAGTGTCGAAAAGCCGGTAATACAGCAAAATGCCCGGTATGCGGATATGAATACCCATAGATGAAGGTGATAATTATGGTTGCGTATAATGCAGTCTTAGTTGAGATTTACCCAGATGATCCTGATGTGAATTTAGAGAATGTGTTAGAAACGATAAAGGAAAGGTTGCCAAGTGATATAGAGCTAAAAGATTACAAGATAGAGCCTCTAGCTTTCGGTATTAATAAATTAGTGGCTATCTTTATAATACCAGAAGAAGAGGGAAAAGTGAAACAACTAGAAGATTTATTTGCCAGTATAGAGGGCGTAAGCATGGAAATCCAATCAATAACTAGGATATGAAAACGCAAGGAAACAAATTCTTGACCCCAAGAATATTAATTGTTTAATTCTTGATTTATTAAAATCCTTAAACGATAAATAATTTTATCTCTCTTCAAATCTCTGGCAAAAATATGTCTAGTGATCTTCTATCAGAAAAATTAAAGTGTTCAAGTGAGATATATTCTTATATAATTGTAGGATAGCGAATATAATTACACGGGGGAATGGCACGGCTAGGGCGAGGGGCTCGGGGTCCCTCCCGGAGCCCCTGTAGGGGTTCCGGCCGCAAATCCCCGATACGGCGGGCCCGAAAATCCCCGGAGGGGGGAGTTAAAACCCGCCCCTAGATTCCGAGCCGAGACAATGACTCCCCGCCTCCCGGGGACAGGGGCGTGCCCATAGTTACCCGCTGGAAGGCGGGTAGCTATGGGCCCGATTTATGGCGGCGGGGAATCGGCGTAGGCCCGGAAGGGAGCGCGCCTAACCCGGCGCCTCTGTGCTCCGGGATATCGCGGGGAGGAGTTAAGGCTCGGAATTGTGGGGGCGGGAGGCTTCCCCACCGGGGACTGCCGTGCCCCCTAAACTCTCTATTAATTATATGGGATTCGGATTGAACTACGCGTCTCTAGATCCTTATTCTAAAATCGTTCATGAAGATCGGGACAGAAACCTTGTGAAGGTAATGCTTGTATTCTCGAAAGACCTCTACGAGAAAATGATTGACGCATCCGAGGTATTAAGTATCCCGATTGAGGAAGTGATTGCACAAGCCTTCGAAGATTTTTATAAGAGACTCTTTGGGAAGCGAGCGGTGCGAGAAAAAAGAATCGCGAAGAAGCAGCAACCGAAAAAAGCAAGCAATTTGAAAACAATCAGAGAATTAAGGGAATTAGTATCTGTGCTTAATTCGCTTATCGGAAAACTCAATGAAAATATCATGCAAGCTCAAAGAATCAGTGATATAATCTCACAAGCTTCTGTTCAAACTATGACACCAGTGTCTACAGTAAAAAGTAGAGGAAGTGAAATTCGTGAAATAGAATTACCTGAACTGAAAGCCATAGAAAGTACAGAGGTTAATCAGGAGGAGAGAAAGGCTAAGAAAAGTCTAGAGGAGACCCTTGAGGATATTCTGGTAGTAGCCGTCGCTGAGGATTTGCTTAAGAGCTAGCTTTTCTATCGTTAGAACGCTTAGGAATCCCTAACCTTTTCGAGAAACCTAGTTTAACCATCCCTGTACCCACGGGCGGGATACCTCCTACAATGACGTTTTCGGTTGCTCCCAGTAAGGGATCTATCATTCCTGCAGCAGCAGCTCTGAAGAGATGTTTCCCAGTTTCCTCAAACGCTGCCCTTGCTAATACGCTTAATTTCTTTCCTGCAATTCCATATCTCCCTATAGCCTCTATACGACCATGCATCGTCATTACATCCGTTATGTAGAGAATATGGCGCATGTCAACATCTAAACCGTACTGATCTAGAACATTCTTAGCTTCTTTCGCTATTAACCTCCTCGCCGCCTCGATACCGAAGATCTTGGCAAAGACGTGGATGTTATTTGTTTCGAGTCGCGAAATATCAATGCCTTCTACATATAGGAGATGTGTGATATCGGATCCGGCTATAACAATATAATATTCATCAAATTCCTCTGATTTTCTAAGTTGTGCTCTTTCATATTCTTTTACTCCCTTAAAGACCCTCTCTCTCAATTTTCTATAGATTTCTGTAAGAGTTATGTTTGAGTCCGCTGGGTAAACATATAATACATAGGTACTTGGGCTCTCAACGCGCACCTTTCCGATTTTCTCAATAGATGATTTAATATCTTCTGGTAAAAGCTTGTGTTGTCTTAGTCTTTCTCTACTTAAAACTACTTTTATCCTGTTTTCACCGGGTTCTATTTGCAATCCATCTTGCTTGATGAGATGAAGAATAGTCACGGCTCTTATTTCATTGAATATTTTCTCAGATTTTCTCTTACTTTTTCTATATTCATCAGTTAGATATGCTGATATCATCGGAGTGCTCGGTTTTTCAACCGCATCAAATATTTCCTTGAGCCTTGGGAGACCAGTGGTAATGCTAAATGCCGCTACTCCCGCCCAGTGAAATGTTCTAAGCGTTAATTGTGTTGCGGGTTCGCTCACTGATTGTGCAGCTACTGTCCCCGCCGCCTCCCCTGGATCAATTTGGGCCCGTAAGAACTTTTCTAGCACCCTCTTTAAGTATTCTTCAGCTTCCTCCTCAGTTAATACGTAGCCTTTCTTTAGCATTTTCTGGAATATGCTTTTAACCTCCTCGGCAACTGCTTTGGATGTTTTCTCAGCTAAAGTATTGATCACCCTATTATAATACTTAGGCCACTGCTTTCTTGTTTTCTTTGCTTTTTTACTGTTCTCTTCTCGCTTCACGAGCAACTCATAGAAGAGGGATTCGTAATCCATGAGTTTTCCATGGAAACTTTTTCCAGGATGAATGCCGTCTCCACCATACTTAAATTGTATAATATGACCGCTCATCATTCTAGCTGTACCATCGTACTCTATTCTACTATCTTGAAGAGCATTAACTAACCGTCTATAGAAGTAACCGCTGTCTGCGGTTCTAACGGCAGTGTCTACTAAGCTATCTCTACCACCTGCATTATGGAAGAAGTACTCTATAGGAGACATACCAGAAGTAAAGCTGTTAATAGTGAAGCCACCGGCATAAGGACCAACATCTCCTTTCTTGAAATGTGGTAATGTACGCTGATCGTAGCCTCTCCTTAAACGCTTTCCTCTAACTACTGGCTGACCGATACAAGCTAATACCTGCTGAATATTCGTTTCATCGCCACGCGCTCCTGTGACAGTCATTACCATAAATTGACTATCCATTGGCATGCACTTCATCACTACTTCTCCAGCCTTAGTCCTAGCTTCATCGAGAATTTCTATTAGTCTATCCTCGAATGTATCTTCTACAGTCTTTCCTGGATCTGGCTCTAATCTTCCCTCTAAGTACTGCATCACTAATTTGTTTGCCTTCTCCACATATTCGTGTAATATCTCCCTTATCCTATCCTTGGCCTCCTTGGGTAGTCTAACATCCCAGAGAGTTAAGCTAAATCCTCTATCTGTCAGGTATCTGATTATCATAGCACCCATGCTATTTAGGAATTTCTTACCTGCATCGTACCCCCATCTATCAATGATTCTTTGGATCAGGTTTTCGGGTTTCTCAGCGCCAATAGCGTTTTTATCAATAACCCCTTCGAGTATTTTTCCATTCCATATCTTAACCTTGCATTTACCCTGCTCCTTCTTACCACAAAGAGTGCTCTTAATTTCTCGCTCATAGAAAATATACCGGGGAATTATCTGTGAGAAAATATCCCGACCACTCCAATATGGTTTATTACCAAGAATTGTCGTGGGCTCGGGTAAGTAATTAATCCCAGCATAAAATAATAGTTGCGACGCCTCTTCCTTAGATAATAATACATCATCTTTGGTCAGGAGATAAGCTCCCGTTATGTAATCTTGTTTCGGACCAACGATCGGCCCTCCATACCTAGGTGTTATGATATGCCTCTTAACCTCCATTATTGTTGATATCTCTGCACGCGTCTCCAGAGACCTTGGCAGATGAACATTCATCTCATCTCCATCAAAATCAGCGTTATATGGTGGACATGCGTGAAGATGCAGCCTTAAGGTATTGTATGGAAGAACCCTTACATAGTGCCCCATCATGGATATCCTATGGAGCGTTGGCTGTCTATTAAATACTAGAATATCGCCATCCATTAGGTGTCTCTCTACTATGTCTCCTGGTTTTAATTCTAGTGCTTTTGCTTTTCTTTCTTCTACACCTTTAAAAACTTCTAAGGAAATCTTCTGATAAATCTCTCCTTTTTTCTGCCAGATAAATACTGCTCCAGGGTAATTATCCGGCCCATTAATGACTAATTGTCTCAGTCGTTCTATATTAAGCTCATTAACAACTTCTGGAACAAGAAGAATTCGGGCCATCTTTTCTGGAACACCTATCTCATCAATACTCAAATAAGGATCTGGGGAAATCACTGCTCTGCCCGAATAATCAACCCTCTTACCGCTCAGATTATGTCGGAATCTACCCTCCTTACCAGATAACCTATGAACAATACCTTTAACATAAAGACTCTCTAACTTTATCTCGCCTACTCTATGAAGACCAAACAGTGCCATTACCAGTTTTTGAAGTTTCTGCCAATTAGATTCGATTACTGGTGAAGGTCCTCCTCTCAGTTTATTCTTAAGCTGTTCATTTATTCTTACAATATCACGAAGTGTAATTGTCAAATGGTCTTCTGACCTCTTGCCATCAGCTGTAATTACTGGCGGTCGTACAGTTATAGGGGGGACTGGTAAGTCCTTTAGTATAGTCCATTGAGGTAATGCGTAGTCGGGATGAAATCCCATCAAGAAAACATCTTTTCTCCTTTCTTCTCTTTCTTCTGGAGACATATCTTCCTTAGGATCATAAATCATTTCAAGAATCTGCCTAATCTGCTCTGCCGTTAAATATCTATGCTCATAATATTTATTTCCTCGACCCTTAACGATCCTTGGCTTTCTTCTATTAAATGATTGGAAAAAGAACTCTCTCCTCTCCAATTTCTTTAATTCCTCAATTTTTTCACTCGACACCTCAATACGCTTAATGAAAGTTAAATAATCCTTAGACCAGATGAATTTTCCCTTTTTCTCATGTCCACAAATATGACATTTCTTTTCTTTTATAGCCTCACTTAATACCTCTTTAGCAATCTCTAAGCTTGGATATCCATACCTCTCAATAAATTCTTTCATTCTAGCCCAGTATTTTTCGCGCTTTTCGGGTGGGAGAGTTAATCGACCACACTTCTCACAAATAGCGTTTAAGATCTTCTCAATCTGTTTGACAAATCCAAGATGATAAACCGGCATTGCAAGAGAAATGTATCCAAAATGTCCTATGCAACCTGTTTCTCCTTCTCTCCTTCTAAGTCCACAATACTCGCAACGTTCTCTATTATCAGGTGCACCTAATCTTCTGTCTAGGGGACTACCAGGAAAACCTCTTCCTTCTTCATCATATAGGGTGGGTTGATCAACTCGAACTACTGCTAACTTTCTAATATCCTCTGGTGAGAATATTCCAAAACGTATGCTTGCTAATTTTTTCGGAATCTCAAAGTACATGGTAATCTCCCCAATAAGAATCAGGTCAAGAGAGAAGGAAGAATATATTAAAGACAATCATAATATCTCAGTCTCTTACCACTACTACAATAAAGAGAAAGAGACATGGCATAATTAAATATTAAAAGTTTACGCATCCCGATTGGGAAGAAAACATATTAACTTGTGAACACATGTGATTTTTCCCCCAAATATAGTAGCCGCACACAGCTAATTCTAAGAACCTTTTATTATTTTTACTATGTGTTTTTAAATCGAACACATTAGCCTAACGCATAGATCGCATCTTCACGAATACTTTCTTTTATAACCCCATAATAGGGTTCCCTTCTACTAAGCTCTAGTAATTCCATTCGATAAATAGATGGAGCTAACTTAGAAAGAACTGTTAACCTAATGGCGTTTCGGAATACAATATCGATTCCAAGACCCCTAATAGCTATTGTTGGGTAGGCTACAAATGGTCTATTTAGTTCTAGAATTCTCAGCAAAACAGTCATAGGTAAGGCATCTGGTAGATCTCTCTTATTCAGCGCAATTACAAGGGGGAGCGTTTTAAATCTTGATCCAAAGAACATTCTTAGCTCCCTAATGCTCTCCAAGTTCTCTCTTACAGCTCGTGGATCACTATCGGCTACAAATATTACCCCATCCACACTTTTGAGAAGAATCAATCTTTGCTTACGATGCCTTTTCTGTCCAGGAGCTGTATAAATGTCACAGAAAACATTTCTATGAACACGCAATGTCGTATAATCAAAGAATATCGTCCTACCATCACTTTGTTCGATTGAGAGAATTTTTCCAAGATTATCAGAGTTCGTTTCTTTAAACTTCCTTAACATTGTAGTTTTCCCGGAAAGAGAGGGGCCATAGAGAATGATCTTGAATCTATAGCTCCCATCCCTAGCAATATATACCACTAAAGGCACCACGCTATTCCAAAAATATGACTCTTTAAATATTTTAGATGCGTATAATATGCTAAAGAATTTTTCGATTTGAACCTTACTGTATCATTATTTGCGCACATTCAATCCCCTCATATACAATGTGATTAGAAATTTGGGTACGAAAGGTAAAGTACGGATACTTCAGCAAATTTGAGAGTGTAGACCGTTATTATCAAACTCAAGATTAAAAAATGCTATGAGCGCTCTAGGTTCTATATTTATATCCATATTGTTAAGAAAAAACTCCCCGAGATCCCCTGTCACAATCTTTGGGAGGGTAATGGATGACTTATGGGCAACAAGCATTGTCTGTATCACCAGCTAAGTTCTTTGCTGACAATAGAAGCATAGCTGGATTCGGCAACCCCGCGAAGGCATTATTTACATCCATAAGAGAACTTGTCGAGAACTCCCTAGACGCTGCCGAAAGCGTTAATGTGTTACCAGAAATAAGGGTAAGACTCAGAAAACCTTCTGCTAGCGAAATTAAAGAATTAATAGGAATTTCTGAGGAAATAAAGGAAAAATTGAAAGCACTTCAGGAGAGGAAAGGAAAAGTCCTAGAAACGGAAGAAGAGAGCTCTTCTGCTGAAATTTATGAATTAATAGTAGCGGATAATGGTTCTGGAATGTCGTATGGGGAAATCCCATTCTTGATGGGACGGGTATTAACGTCAACAAAATATGCTTTAATACAGCAAAGGGGCAGGTTTGGCCTCGGAGGAAAAATGGTTATTATTTACTCTCTCATGGAAACTAACGCTCCCGTGGAAATCTGGAGTACCCGGAAACAGGACAAATTTGTTTCACATTATAAGTTAAAAATAGATCTAATAAGAAATGAACCCATAGTGAAGCTTAAAGAGAGAATACCAAAGAACAAATTTAGAGACCCTTGGAATAGACCTCTCAAACATGGTACAATCATCAAAGTGTTTATTTTAGGAGATTGGAAGCGTTCAAAAAGATATATCTTCGAATATTTTAAGCAAATGGCGATAATAACTCCTTATGCTACTTTTATTTTTGAAGACCCCGATGGGAATATTCATGCGTACGAAAGAGTAACTGACGAAATGCCTCCTCCACCTAGGCCTTCTAAATATCACCTCCAGGGAATAGATGCACAAACATTAACCATGTTATTAAAAGGTAGTAAAGCAAGAACTATAGAAGAATTCCTCGTAAAGGAATTTCAGAGAATAGGTCTAAAGACCGCTAAACAATTTCTACATGTTGTGGGTATAGATCCTAAGACGCCTCTAGAAGAAATCCTAAGAAGTGAGAAGATAATCGCCGCAATAGTAGAGGTTGCCCGTAAATTCAGGTTTAAGCCGCCAGATCCATCTTGCCTTTCTCCTTTAGGTACTAAATTACTAGAAGAGGGTATTCGAAAAGTGCTAAGACCCGAGTTTGTATACGTTACTCAGCGAAAACCATTTGCATACATGGGTCATCCAATGATCGTAGAAATAGGACTAGCTTATGGAGGAAATATTACTTCTGGCATTCATTTGTACAGATTTGCTAATCGGGTACCCCTATTATATAAAGAAAAAAGTGATGTTTCTTGGAAAGTGATTGAAAGTATCGATTGGAGCAGGTATGATGTTAAGAAAGACGAAGATCCTATAGCCATTTTTGTCTCAGTGGTGAGTACTAAGATACCATTTTCGGAAACTTCTAAGGACTTTATTGATGATGTAGACGTGCTACGTCGGGAAATAAAACTTGGCATCTTAGAATGCCTTAGAAGATTGCGAGAATATTTAAATAAGAAGAGACGGAGAGAGATACAGCTAAAACGCAAGAGAACCTTCATGCATTATGCTAAGAATATCGTTAGAAGTCTCTCTCTAATTCTAAAGACTGATGATAAATTCCGGGATACCGTAGTTAACTCTGAAGAGTACTTATTTGCTTCCTTAGCCGATCTTATTGAATTAAGTATCGAAAGAAGCGTTGAATCGACGGCCCATAAGGAAGTTGAAGATGATTCCTATGATGAGAAATGATATATACTTCAGTAGTTATTTAGAGAAACAATTTTTTATAGCAATGATCGCAGAAGACCCTTGGAATTATTTGCGAGCATTCAGAATTCCATCAGATATCATTGTTCTATCGGGGCTTAGAGGACTCAAAAGAAAGCGTAGCGACGTAGAAACTATTGCTATAGGAGATTACAATAGTGGTTTTAGTATACTGAACGAGCATTTTATTGTAACAAAGTTAAAAGTTCCTAGAATCAGGGAAACAATTATTCCATACGTAGCTGGTGAAATTAAAAAAAGTACAATAGCTATATGGCGCGATCCCGCAGATACTCACCCATTATATTTCTCGAGATTACCTGATGGTTTTGTATTTTCTACGCGAAAAGAGTGGATTTGGCGTATGGGGTTTTCTCCTCAGCCCTTTCCCCTTGGGAAAAAAGCTCTTATTGATAATGTTAGTATAAGCTTCACCCCAAGATCCTTGAAAAATGAAAACTTGCTCGATGTTCTCAAAGGAACCCTTAGTAAGATTTGGAGGATTGTGAAAAAGAAAATTGATGTGGAAATAATTCTAAATGGAGTCTCGACCGATCTCCTCATTATCAAACTACTTAATAAAATTGCGGAGGAGAGTGATTTTCTTACATATCACTTTTTAGTCCCAGACACTATATCCTCACGAATTCAGGATATTATCGATTCAGAAAATCTAAGAGAAACTCATCTTAACGATCATTTGAAAGAAATTAGCCATTGGATTGAACTTTCTGAGAGTTATAATCCGTTTTATTTCCTAATGACGTATCATCTATTAGGATGCCGAAAACTCCTATCAAGAATGAATAATACCATCTTTGTTATAGCGTGGGATCCTAGTAATATAATCAACAAATCAGAACCATTAAATACTGCTGAAATCTCTCACCTTTATTGGATTTCCTTCAAGCTACTCTGGCCCGCAAAAGGTATTTTTATTCCGCATTCTATGGAAAAAATAAAAGGTAATTCATGCCCTGAGAAAAATTCCGTGAAAAAATATCTCAGAGTTTGGAATGAGCTTCGCGAGCAATTAAGGCTAACTCTTGCAAGAAAAGCTCGAGAAAAAAATTTAAAGAATATTAGAGACTATCTTGCTATTATCTTCAAGTCGTGTTTTCCATTTGCTCCCTATCCTCTTAATTCTGGTAACCACTAAAGAGCGGTGAATCAGCAATGCCAGAATACTGTAAACGTTGTGGTTCATTTATGAAAGTAAAGGAGACAAGAGGAGATGTTGTGATTTATGAATGCCCAGTATGTCACTGGACAAAAGAAGTAACCAATAGTAAAGTTTCCCAAGAGAGATCAGCCATTGTGCTAGACAAGCCAGTTAGCATGATGGTGGTTATCGATGAAGCAAAAATAAAGAGGCGAGGAACAATTGTGAAGGTTCAATGTCCTAAGTGCGGAAATCTCGGAGCATATGTTGAAATAGTTCAAACCAGAGCTGCTGATGAACCACCTACACGAATATACAAATGCACAAAATGTGGGTACACTTGGAGAGAATATTCCTAGACTTTCATCAATTGCGTTGTTTAATCATTAGGCTGTTTAATATGGGTTGTCAGCCAGTATATTATAAGGCGGATGCTGGTAGATATTTTTGCCGTGAAGAATTTATCAAATATTTCAAGAGAAGAGTGCTTAAAACTATTCAGAAATGGAAAATGTTCGAAAGAGATAGTAAGATAGCAATAGCTGTTTCTGGCGGAAAGGATAGTATGACGTTATTACATGTTCTATATGAAATTGAACAAAAGTTTCCTTCAGAGCTAATAATAATACATCTAGACGAGAATATTAGGGGATATTCAGATGTCTCAAAAGATATTGTGCGCAGAGCATCAAAAGAACTTGGACTACCTTTACTAGAGGCGAGTTATAAGGAGTTATTCGGTTATTCCATAGATGAAGTCGCTAGCATTCAACGCAAGGAAAGGATTTATGCTACATGCACCTTCTGTGGCGTATGGCGGCGATGGGGACTCAACTATCTCGCGCTTAAAGCTGGGGCTGATAGATTAGCTACAGCGCATTGTTTAGATGATGAAGCGCAAACTGTCATTTTAAATATCTTGAGAGGGAATTTCCAAAACCTCCTTAAAATGGATCCCAGACCGAGAAAACTTGCAGAAAATGTAGTACCCAGAGTGAAACCGTTTAGGGAAATACCAGAAAGAGAAATTACACTTTATGCTCATCTTACCGGTATAGAATATAACGATGTCCCTTGCCCTTATGCAACCGAGGCAATGCGGTGGAATATCCGTATATGGTTAAGTGAAGTAGAAAGAGAACATCCTGGAACGTTGCATAATGTCTTACGGTTTAGCGAGAGAATTGCTATGAAAGAGCAATTATTTCGTAAAGATGTAAAAATAAATAAATGCCAGATATGCGGATTCCCCGCTGTTGGAAGGATTTGTAAAGCTCATCAGTTGAAATTATATCTTGACAAGTTATTAAAGAAATAAACTTTGGAAAATAAACTTTGGAAGAAAATATGGGGTGTTATAGACTATTCTTTAACCATAAGAAATTCTTCCCTTAGCATTAATTGGAGAATATCCTCCGAGCTTGTTAGAAATACCGATTTATAACTAATGGAGGCCTCTATTTGGGCTCTTTCTTCGATAGTCTCATTCCCTCCTTTCACAGGTTGCGGCGGAATAACTTCATCTCTGTAAATTACTTTGTATAACTTTACTTGATCTCCAGCAATAATCTGCTTAAAGTACACTAGTTGGCTTGGAATAAGCCCAGAAGGATTCCGTCTAAGGGACTCTTCTGCTATCACTCTAAGCCAGTTAGAGACCGTTGATGGTTCTTCTCCATAAGCAAGGAGCTTCCATAGTAAACTATCAAAAAACGGTCTCTTATAAACACTTTTTTCTTTATCAAAGTATTTCTCCTCAGTTATATTATATTGTGGCGCATATTTTTCTGCAATTCTTATCATCCAAATTGCTTTGAATAGATCAACCGTATAAACTACGATCCATTTAACGTTATACGCTCTCAATAACTTTATCGACTCATTATCCGGCAGTATCAGCATTGCTCCCACAATCCCCATCTGGGTAGAGTTATTTGTGCCATTATCAGCTAGTGTTGTTACATTAGCATATACCCTGAGCCTATAACCATAATCCCACCAGCTTAATACTACGTCTGTTGGTTTTGCATAAAGTTTGAGATATTCAAAGACCTTTAATTCATCACTACTGATATCATAAGATGAGAATCCCTTAATAGCAATTACTCCGTTATAGAGAGAAAGAAGAAGCACCATTCCTATAATCATATACGCGACTACCGCCTCACTCCTGGGTAATCTTAGCTCTCCAGTCAGTAATCTAACTGGTCTTATGGGGTGTAAGATCCATTCCTTTCTTAGCGCTATTGTAAATGGATCTAAGATATAATCAATAGCTATTCCCGCTGGTATCGCTAATATTGGCGCCGCTACTACAATGAATCTAGAAATGCTCGCGGCAAAGTAGAAACCCGTTAACATTATCAGTAGTAACATGATAGAATCGGGATCCCTTTTCTCTAGGGCATAATTAATTGCAATAGGAGCAAAAATAATAATTGCAAAGGCTCCGAAGAATATAGTGCCCCAAGAAGCTGGCTGGTTTTCGCTAACGCTACTAAATGTTGGTAGGGCATTTCTTAGGGCTGGGTTAATAACGCTTAAGAACTTCCCACCTAGTGTGATCAGTTGTCCTGTGGCGTAGAGATATATTGTTAAAATTATCATGCCCGTAAGCCCTACAGCTAATATATATCTATATGCTTCTCTTTTACCACCTGGTAAGGCTTCTCCAATGAAAGAAGCCAGATAATTGATGATTATTATGAAAAGTGCTAGAAGAGCAAGTAAGCCATCAGCTCTCAGCAGTATACCATAATTCCTTGGAAGAATAGCTATAAGGCCAAGGGTAATGGGTGTTGCAATGGTATATGTAAGGGCTACCTTATCATCTAACTTGCCTAATATCCATAGAACTATGATAAATAATGCCAGTAAATCGACTATATACCTATATAGACCCCACGTCCATCCAAGCAAACCTAACGTAATCCCACTTAATGCAGCTAGAATAGCAGATTCCCTCTTATACGCCATTATAAAGAGATACAATGTTAGGAAAATCAGGAATATACCTATCGCCTCATTATCATAAAAACCAACAAGAGTCCTCTGTATGAGTCCTGGACTTACTGCTGCTAAGAAGGCGGCAAATAGCCCAGCTCGCGAGCTTTTAAGTTCTTTTGCAATAAGGTAAATCCAAATCACTGTAAGACTGCCAAAGATTGCAGGAATAACAGCTACTACTGATAGGAGATCAACTTCATAGCCTAAGAGCGCTAATAGCTTGTGAATAAGCGCACCCGTTAGTGGAACCCCAATATATAACACGTTCCACCGTCTACCCCAGGGGTACCATACCATATAGTCTATGGCAGTTAGAAATTCTTTAAGACCATGTTCCTCAATAAACCTTGCAGCTTCAAACTGAATAAAAGTATCATACGCTCTAAGAGATGGTCCATAAGCTATTAGAGGGTATAATCTTATCAGGAGAGCAATGAGAGTTATGAGTAATAATGCTATAAAATTAATCGCTGCGGCTAATGGAATTCTGAATACTTTTATAAAATCTTTTAGTTTTTCAGTCCAAGAAACCAATGCAGTCACCATATCTCATTCTCAGAATACTGTTTCGTAGCTTTCTGTTAAAAGTAAGTTTGAGCGATTATAAAATTTATATTTCGCCCTATGATGTTATGTGAACTATTATTGAATACCTTACTAGCGGTTCAGAGCGATGATCGGAGTCTGGCCTTCTGAGAGAAGATGATGAAGATCTTGAGTGGAGAGCAATTAACTTTACCCCCTACTTCTTCATACATTTTAATAGTATCAGTGAAATTAAAATAGCTAACCTGATTAGTTAGGATATGCTTCAAATATGAGTAATTGAAAGTATTGCAAGGGTGTCTACGAATGTCAGAAAATACTTATGTTAGTAGGAGGAGGTACGTAGTTGATCTTAGTTTAATACTATCTGGGGCACTCAGAAGTACGATGCTGCTTGAATTACTTAGGACAGGTAAATTCTACATTCCATGGGCTATTGTTAATAAGCTGAAGCAAATGGCAAGTCAAGGCCTCGAAGAAGGAATCGTTGGGATAGAGGAATTATTGCGATTAAGAGAATTAGGAGCTGATATTGAGTATATTTTCCATGACACTAGACCTTATAGTTCAATAGATGAGATAGCTTTAGCCGCAGCAAAAGATATGAATGCTATTTTGCTAACAAGCAATGAGACATTATATAAAATAGCTAAAGCAGCCGGCATTAATTCTATGCTGATCAAACGTCAGAAACCTTCTGGAAAACCGTTGAGAATAAGAGATTTCTTTGATGAGGATACATTATCTGTTCATCTGAAGGAAGGAGTAAGACCCATGGCTAAGAAAGGCAGACCAGGAGAGTGGAAATTTGTAATATTAAGAGACAAGCCGATGACAAAAGAGGAGATAGATGAATTAATAAGAGAGATAATAGAGGAAGTAAGGAGAACTGATATACGGGGATTCGTTGAGATAGAAAGATCATCTTCTACTATTATTCAATTAGAAGATTTACGGATTATTATTACGAAACCTCCTTTTTCAGACGCCATAGAAATAACTGCTGTTAGGCCTGTTAAGAGACTCAAATTAGAGGATTATAATCTTCCAGAAAAACTGATCAATAGACTTCTTTATAGAGCAGAAGGTATTCTCATAGCTGGCGCTCCTGGAATGGGTAAAACAACATTCGCACAGGCATTAGCAGAATTTTATATGCGGAAAGGTAAGATTGTGAAAACTATTGAAGCCCCCCGAGATATGATTCTACCCAGAGAGATAACGAGTTACTCTAAGTCATTCGGAACCCCGGAGGAAATACATGATATTTTGTTGCTATCTAGGCCTGACTACACAATTTTTGATGAAATGAGAAACCCAGAAGACTTTAAACTCTTCGCTGATTTACGATTAGCAGGGGTTGGGATGGTAGGAGTTATTCATGCTACCACCGCTATTGATGCGATACAGCGCTTTATAGGAAAAGTAGAATTAGGTATGATCCCTTCAATAATAGATACCGTTATCTTCATGTATAAGGGTGAAGTAAGCCGAGTTCTAGCACTTAAAACAGTGGTGAAAGTGCCTCATGGTCTCCAAAGCGAAGATTTAGCTAGACCAGTAGTATTAGTATATGATTTTCTATCAAACAAGCCTATGTACGAGATATATACATTCGGTGAGAGAACTTTCGTTGTGCCGGTTAGTAAGGAAGCTACGCGGGAATTATATGGTACTGAGGAGGAAAAAGAGGAGATACAAACTGCTAGGGGGATGCCGTTACCTTATGTTATTAGGGTTAAGAAAAAAGCATACATCTTTGATTTCGGTAAAGCTCATGGAGGAAAAACCGTTTCAGCTTATCTAGGATCTCGATTCCTCTTTGCTGATATTATCGGGAAATCAGGAACCATTAGAATTGATAAACGCGGTAAGATAGGTAGAATTATAAAGGAGGCTCTTGAAAGAGGCGAGCGCATACAATTCTATGAGGAGGAAATCTAGGTTGGAGAGGATAGAGAATCTCAAAATTGTTGTACCAGGGGAATTTTTGGGAGATGTAAGAGAATATATCGCTGGAGAAGGCACGTATGTATCTAATGGACGAATATATGCTCGCATTTTAGGAGTCGTTATACACGATACTAGTAAGAAAATGATATGTGTAAAACCTATTAAGAGCCCTATACTCCCAAAGAAGAATGATATAGTCCTAGCAGAGGTAATATCCTCTGGCGACAGTATCGCGCAGGTAAAGATTTACTTTGTAATTAAACGTAGAGATAAGGATCTGAGCTTCATTCCTCTTATACCTCCTTTCTCAGGGTTAATCCATATATCTCAATTAGGGACTAGAACAGAATCTGTTAGTACTCTCCTGAAAGTTGGTGATAAAATTTTAGGCCATGTGACAATAGATGCTTATCCGCCTTTTGGTGTGAGCTTGGTGGGAAAAAGCTTCGGAGTCGTAGCCGCGAGATGCAGTATTTGCGGAACTCCTTTGATTTATAGGGAGAATGATCTTTTCTGCCCATCCTGTAAAAAAAGAAACCCGAGAAAGATCTCTCCTTTGTATAATTTCGAAAAATTCGAGGAATTATTTAGGAAGTATAAAGAGAAAGCACTCATTGGAATGGAGGTAGAATAAGGTTATGAGTGAAAATAATATATTAGCACTAATACGACTAGGTTTTCTTCCCCCAGATTTTAAGAAAGAAGATCTGGAGAGAACATTATATTACATCATTTGGAGCCACTTTCGGCTCGTATGTTATTATGGCGAAGTTAAATCATTAATGCCCCCAGAAATTTTCTGTAAGAAGATGCAAATGAGTTGTGATTTTGTATATTGTCCCATCATTAAGAACTCCATAAGGGATTTTGAGAGAAAAAATAGAAAATTCTTCTAAACTCTTATCATACAGAGCTTTATGAAGATTACTAAGAGAGCTAAGGTCAAGGGAATGGGCAAAGCTGGTAAGGAAACGTTCTGATTCTCTTCAACTATTCTAGCTAACAACACTCCGGTTAGAACTACTCCACATGCAATAGCGATACCTACAATTAATGAAGTTATTTCATCAATATATGCAAGGGCATAGCTTACGGCCATTGAGTAAAAAAAGATATCTCCCAGACCAAGCATTAATGCCCGCTCTTCTCTATTTTGAAAAACTTTTGATAATTCTTCTGAAATCTTCTTAATAGGACCTTTAAACACGGCAAAGATATCATAAATTGCGAAGCCAATCATAAGAATTAGAGGAGTATAGAAGCCCATAAATAATCCAACTAACGAGCCAGCCCAGGTAACAGATAATAAAAGTGTATAATTGCGCAGTCTTGTAAGCCCCTCCTTCAATAATGCAATGGCTTGTAATACTCCAAATACTATAAATAAGACATAGGAGATTAAGCCAAACCACTTTATAAATATGTTTAAGAGAAGATTAAAGAATCCAAATGCCATCGAGAGGGACGCTACGAGTATTATAAGCCAAATCGGCACGATAATTGATGCCATACTAGCAGCTATGTATGATAGAAAAAGAACTTGTAGTAAACCAATTAGCTTGATTTTTCTACTCTTTATTAACAGATACAGAATAGCCGAAAATAGTACCACAAGAGAAATATAAAAGGCTAGATTAAGTAACGCTGCTTCTTCTCCCAATGTGCTTTCCTTAAATATGGCTGCTTCCTCCCCCGTTCCGAAAATCAGATATAGCGGGAATGCTGTCGCCAGTGAAATTATTATGGAGAGAGAGATAACTTTCAAAAGAGTAATTATAAGGCTTCTTTTCTTATGTAAATCAACTGATTCAAATATCAATACTGGGAACCATTTGGATATGTCCTCTTCACTCATTATAGGAACACTCCTATGAGGTGTTTCTTTGTTAAATGACGAAGTTGCTAAGTCTAGAAAAGAAAGAGCAATTGAGCTCTTAAAAAAGTTTGATTATGCTGGCTGGCTTGTAATATCTAGTGGTAATGATGCGAATCTAGACTACTTGTTGAACTCATCATATTATGGTACCACCGTTGCCTTATTAACTAGGGACAGTTTAAAGGTCTTGGTAAGTAGACTTGAAGAGAGTATGGTTAAACGCCCCCATATTGATGAGGTAGTCACTTATTATGGTTCAACAGATTTTATCAATAAACTAGTTGAGTTGCTTGGAGAGATTAGAGGCGAGACATTATTACTAAATATCGCACCACCTATGCTTTCTAGCCATGCATCCAGAATTTTATATGGTCATGCGAAGACTATCTTAAATTTGACCGAACTTTATGGCATCGAAATCCGTTCCTCGCATAAATTTGTTTATGAGCTACGAAGTATCAAAACTTCTGCTGAGATAAAAGCCTTAGAAGAAGCTGTAAAACACACACTAAGAGCAATTGATGCTACGTTAGATCATATTAAAGTGGGAATGAGCGAAAGGGAAGTAGCAGCTATGCTCTATAAGGAAATTTACATGGTAGGAAAACCAGCCTTTGAGATAATAGTAGCTTTTGGAAAGAACAGCGCAAATCCTCACCATGAAACATCCAATAAGAAGCTAAAAAATGGAGAGTTAGGATACATAGATGTTGGAATAAGGTTTGCTGGGATGTGTGCTGATATCACGAGAGCATTCTTTACAAATAATGTGGATACCGAGTTTAAGAGAATTTATGAGGTTGTCCGAGAGGCCCAGGATTCTAGTATTAGTGTTATAAAGGAAAGCGTGCCCGCTAAAGAACCCGACAGAGTGGCCCGCGAAGTCATTAAGAAGTACGGTTATGACCCAGAGAAACATTTCACGCATGGCTTAGGTCATCCATTAGGAATCGAAGTTCACGATGTAGGACCAGCGCTTAGCTTTCTATCTTCTCCAAAGCAAGTACTTAAATCAAGTATGGCGTTTACAATAGAACCCGCAATTTATATAAAGGAGAAAGGAGGTATCAGACTGGAGGATGACATCATTGTGCAAAAAGACAAAGCTTATAGATTATCAAAGTCTCCTGAAGAACCCCCAATCATAGGCTAGGTTGAATGCGGAATCATTTCCTCCGTTTCGCGTTCATCAATTACGATAAAAATTAGTTAAAGTTATTAGGAGGGCAGAAGAAAAAATGCCTTGTGAGAAATTTCATCAATACGCTCTACTCATTTTTATCATTTTTATTCTTACATCCCCTGTCTTCGTAAGTTCAAGAACAATTACGGCCGATTCTGCTATAGAAATCACCGAGGAAGAAACAAGTATTCTTGCATATAGAGTTTTTAATGCCTCAAAAATTTATGCTAAGGAACCTGTTTACCTCTTTTTAATAATCCATAATCCTACAACGTGGACTCTAGTCAATATATCATTTGGCATGGTAATTCCAAGAGATGTTCTCATATTGAGTATTAGGAATGACTCTCCACTAGTGTTCTCTAGCGTAAGGTCAGTGCGGGAAGGTACCAATGTGACCGTTTCAATAAGTTATATCGGGGCTAATACAACTTTTCGCTTCTGGGTTTTGATAGAGTTCAGAAAAGAGAAGGAATATACTTTTGATGCGTTCACAATATATCTTACACGAGTAAAAGGCGAGCTCATTGAAAAAGCATCAATATCCTGTCCTTCATTAACAATAGATGTTACAAGAAGAAAGTTAGTAACACCACCAGAAGGCGAGATAGACATGTTGTGGATTTTATTTATAGCATTAGTTATTGTACCGATCGGAGTAGCTCTCAATGCTCATCGTTTAATACAATTATAAAGGTTATTAAAAACGTGTTATCGAAAGAAATGTTTAGGGGAATTTTTATTTTTCTTTTATACTTATTCGACAATCTTTAGTAATTCGGAAACCTTGTGACCCGGTTTTCCAATTACTGTGTACTTAATTTTATACTCAGACTTCGCGGGAATTTCCTTAATGATCCATTTAACCTCCAAGCCACCGATTACTTCCTCTATACTCTCAGCAACAGGTTCTGCTTTCTCAGCCACAAATTCGAATGTTTCTGGTATACGCTCGATGAATTCGTAATTCTGAACGGGCAGATCTCCCTCATTCTTCAAGGTGACTATTACTATGTATTCATTCTCTTTCTCTCCTTGCTCAACCTCTTTACTCTTAGTAATCTTTCTCAGAGCTTCCATAGTTTCTAATTTCGGAACCTCGTCAAGAGTTATTCTTAATGGTCTCGTATCAGGCGTGAAAGCTATTTCTGCTTCAGCTGGGAATTCATATATTACCCCAGGCTTAGGGTCAACAGATTGGAATGCGTATCGGACAACTATGGATTCTCCTCTTAATAACGGCTCTCCCAAGACTTCTTTAAAACCACTAATTGCTATTCTTATGATATGCTCTTTGGATGGATCCGGATCTTGAGGAATTGTGTCTATTTGAACCATCTCGGGCGGTAACTCGAACTCCCCACCTCCTTTTACTGCATATACTTTAATATTAACTGGTCTTGGGGCCTTAAAGTCCGCCGGTATTTTATCTGTTATCACGACTCTATCTAATGACGCACTCCCGAGATTGTCTACGCGAATTACTGTATGTATGTTCTCTGACAAGTGGCCAACAAGTTGGTGTTCAGTTAATCCTTTGATATAAGGCGGATGCTCCACCTTCACTTGTTTAGTTATCCTACCCCACACAACAGGAATTTCTATATCCTCTATTCTAAACTCTCCAGCAGTTCTTTTAATAACCTCTGGGAGAATCCACACCTTTAAATCGGTAACTAATTTTGGCTCTGCTTCATGTGCTATAGTGAATGGTCCTATCTTCGCCGTCTCAGTAGGATTAACAATAACTGGTTCCCAAACGATTGTATCATAATCTCTCTTTCCCGGTATCTTCCTCTCAATTGATCCTTTAATTTCAGTTCCACCTTCTTCTGGTGATAATATTTTTCCCTCTGCCACACCGATTTCTGCAATTACCCTTATTGCCGCCTTACTCCTATTATCAACAATTATATAGTAATCCCATATCCCTCTCTGCTCCAACCTTTCGGTTTTATCCACATGATGAGTAACGTTCAATACCCCCCTTACATCCTCTACATCAAGTCCGCTTATTGTGAGTCCCTCACAGAAGTAGCGGTATACAACAACTCCAGATCTGAAAGCTTCTTCACTCTGAGCAGATAGTGTCCCTTCGACAGTGATTGTGGTTTCTTCATGTGGCTTAATAACAAACCCTTCAATGATTAGTCTGGAGTCCTCAATTCTCGCATTGCCTGTTTCTAAGGAGGGAAGATTTGTTATCTTTATCTGCTCGGGGATGGGCTTAGATAGGGTTATAGTAAACTCCCTATCCGTAATATTCTTGATTGAAAATCTGATCTTTATTGGAATATCCTCACGCATAAGAGCAACTGGACGTGCGAAATCCTCTGGAAGCACTAATTGTTCTGTAATCGAGATAGCCCTGGCGATCTCCTTTATCTTATAGTCTATCTCTTTAGGTCCTTTAGAAGGATCATATTTCGGAACGAATCCTACAAATATTTTCTTTTCTAGACTTGTCTTTTCAAAGTTTTTTAATAGCAACTCTAGATCATAAATTGGACTATCAGTAGCGTTCGCTATTATTATCTTACCAGTATTTCTTAGCTCTTTTTCCTGCCCCTCATGTGATAGCACGCCCTCTTGTTTTTCAGCAAGAATTATGACCAGCCCCTCTTTTTCGGGTATTTTATCAAGCTCCATCTAATATCCCTCAAAAGATTCTGTATTGATGCTTGAACAAGAAAAACCCATTACTCTCATAAAAAGCATTACTTTTGTGAATTTATAAATTTCGAGCATTAAGTTCCTCCTCTTAACAGAAGAAAGCGCAGGACTATTGAAATTAATAAAATAATTATGACCCCCAATACCAGAGTGCTTAGGTATTTCTCGAGGAAAATTTTCGTGGCGTAGCGGATAATTTCATTGAAATTAGAAAAAGAACTGACAAACATGCTCATATCGTTGTAAATTGAGATAGCAATAAAGATAGCATTGTAAATAATCGCTTGCAAGAAAACTTCTGACAAGGTCTCTGAGGAAAGAGAGATTAGTATACAGGCAAGGATTAGTGTGATACTCATTAATATAACTTTGGAACTTATTAAGAGTTGGGATTTATTGAGCATATTAATTAGTATCTGGATGTAGTTAACATATCTCGTTGCAAAACTAGTTATTGTAATAAATTCGGTAAAACTCTTTGTTATCAAACTTTCTATTGTTTTAAGAAGAATATAGAAACTAAGAGAAAGCCAAGCTATGAATGCTGCGTTAGCAGTAGCTCTAGTGATGCTCATGTTTCACACCAAAGCTTTCCAATACTGCTCTAGCAAGTTCAATAGCGAAACTAAACGTTTCACTCTGCGGACTAAGCTTAATGGCTTTTAGTAATGCTTCAAGACCCTTTAGCCTTTTACCTCTCATGAGTAATGAAAGTCCTAATCCATACCATATACGGGGATTCGTCTTATTGAGCTGTAATAATGCTTTAAATGCCTGCTCTGCTTCGCTCCATCTCTCGCTTAGGTATAAAGCCCATGCTCGTGTATACCAGCACGGGATACAGCTAGCATCCCTTTTTAATGCCTTATTTACGATTCTTAATCCCTTCTCAATATCCCCATGCCTAATATGAATAACCCCTAGATTATGATAAGCTATAGCTGAAACCCTCTTATTTTTGTTACAATCTTGCTTGAAATCTTCTCGTTTTATTACATTTTTGAAAATATTGTAAGCTTTCTCTAAATCGCCTCGACAATACTCAAATTTACCAGTAGTAAGAAGCGAAAATGTATCATCCCTTGGCAATTTTTTTATTGCATTAGATGCTTCGTTGATTTTCCCTAATGATAGACAAATCACTGTGAAGATCCTGTAAATCATTGCTTTGGTGGCGTCTGGGAAATTTCCTTTTTCCATTGCTTTATTCAGGATTAGATAGAGAAATTTTCTAGCATCTCTCGGAAATGGAAAGACAACAAAGCCATCCTTTTCTGTAGCTAGTAGTCTCTGAAGTTTACTAAGTTCCTCATCATCGTATCTTTCGAGTAAATCTTCTAGTGAAATCTCCATATTTGGGATAAGCTCCCATTCGATAGGACAGGAAAAGAGGTCATAAAAATAGGTCTCCTCAAATAATTCAACAGCTGAAGGGAAGTCCCCAAGCAAGAACTCTATAAGCAAATACATAAGGAACATGTTTTTCAGTTCGTCTAACTCCCTCCACTTCTTTCTAACTCTCTCATTTTCTAAAAATTTCTTAAGTATTTCCCTAGCTTCAAAATATTTCCCTCTCCTTATCAGAACCAGAACGAGATTACTTACTATACAAGCATTCTGAGGATTCATTTCATATAGCTTCCGATAAAGGTTTTCTGCATTATCATAATCCCCATCCAAAAGCGCTAAATACCCCTCTACTAGAAGCTTCTTTGTATTTTTCATTTTTGACCCTCCTTATCACTGGTGGCTTAGAAAGTACCTTAATTCGCATAATTTTCATTGAAACTCTCTATTTCGCTGCTATACTAGCCTATCTTGATGAGTAAACGATTATTTCAATCACGTACTTGATTCATGATTATTCCTGAGGATAAACATTAATTAATTTTTGTTCTCATGAGTAATTCACTGTCAAGAGTAAGCAGGTGTTCTTTTTGAGAAAATTAAAGTATTTTTCTAATGAGATTTCCCCAGATATGAGAGGAAAGAGAGTCAGAGTTGCTGGTTGGGTTATTAGGATAAGAGATCTTGGAAAGATTGTTTTTGTTAGATTGAGAGATAGAGAAGGAGAATTGCAGGTCATATTTAAAAAAGGCGAAGTGAGCGATGATCTAATCAGATTGGCTAAGGAATTAAACCCAGCATCAGCTATTATCGTTGATGGTATAATCAGAGAAGCAAATACCGCTGAGGGCTTCGAGATTGTTCCCCAGTCAGTGTATGTTGTTCCAGCTGAGGCGCCTTTACCTATCGATCTCTTTAAGGAGACAACAGAGTTAGATAAGCGTATTAGGTATCGTACACTTGATCTTAGAATATTGAGAAATGCTGCGATATTTAAGATACGATCATTAATAGTTAATTCGTTTAGAGAGTTTCTCTTAAGCAATAATTTCGTAGAAATACATACTCCAGTTATAGCTTTGTATGTCGCTGAAGGAGGAGCTAATGTTTTCCAAGTTGATTATTTTAAGAGAAAAGCTTATTTGAGACAAAGTCCCCAGCTCTACAAGCAGCTTATGGCTGGGGCTTTAGAGCGCGTTTTCGAAATAGGCCCAGCATTTAGAGCTGAACCCTCATATACCATACGTCACTTAACCGAATTTACCTCATTAGATGTTGAAATGGCATGGATTAATGATGTCGAAGATCTAATGGATCTTCTAGAAGACATCGTTATATATATTATTAGAAAAGTCCGGATCGAGGGAGAAAAAATCTTTGAACTACTAGGTAAAGATCCACCAGAGATCCCCGAAAAACCATTTCCAGTAATGAGCTATCGAGAAGCAGTTATGCTCTTAAAACAAGCACAAATTCCGCTAGAAGGAAAGGAAATTCCGCATACTGGAGAAAAATACTTAGGAGAGATAATAAAGAAAAGAACAGGCTCTGATTTCTTTTTCATCACAGATTTTCCATGGGAAATTAGACCATTCTATACCATGAAATATGAGATTAACACTGGAGACGAAATTGTCACTAAGAGTATAGACTTAATCTACAAAGGAATGGAAATCGCCACTGGAAGTCAGAGGGAGCATAGATACGAAATCTTAGTTAAACAAATGAGAGAAAAAGGACTGGATCCAGAAAGATTCGGTTACTATCTTAAAGCATTTAAATATGGTATGCCTCCACATGGAGGCTTCGCAATCGGTTTAGACCGACTAACGATGCTTATCCTGGATCTTAAGAATGTTAGGGAAGCTGTATTATTCCCCCGGGATCCAGAAACTCTTGAACCATAAACTAACTTTTATAATTCCAGCATTATTTTTTAATGCTCTGTGTTAAGCATTGAATGTATATCCTTACAATTTAATCATTCCACTAAGCGAATGGCATGCTGAGGAGAGACAAAATGTTTTTTCTTATAAAGGCGGCAATTACAGTGCCAATAAGCCCCGATAAACTTGATCCCTCAAAGAACTTGGACGATGTTATTCTGGATACCCTTCGGAAACGTCTAGAAGGAACAGTTATAGAGAACATAGGATTAGTGATAGCGGTAATTGATGCTAAGACAAGCGAAGTGGGGAAAATATTCTATAAGACCCCTGAAGTCTACTTTGATACAGAAGCCTCGTTATTGGTTTTTCGGCCTATCGAGGACGAAGTTGTAGAAGGCACTATTGCAGAGGTCACACAATCTGACGTTTATGTCACGATAGGAAGTATAGATGCTCGGTGCCCCGTTCCCCAATTATATAATGACAAGTTTCATTATGATGTCAAAAATAGGATTCTTAGAGGACGGAATAGCAAATTAGTAATTCGCGTGGGTGATAAAATTAGGGCTAAAGTTAGGAGATTTGAATTCCGAATTCCTCAATTAATTCCTCCCCTACGAAGAGGACTTACAATTGTGCCACCCATCCAAGTTCGTCAGAAATCTGAAATCAGAATAACTCTCATAGCTCGAGAAAGAGGCTTAGGCCCGTATAAAATCTTAAAGCGCACTAGAGAAGAAATACTCAAGTCGATATAATGGACTAAGCTATATAAATAACATTCTACCATTTTAAGGAAGTAGCAGCTATTCTCGTATCTTTTAAATTTTGATAAGCAGGTGATTAACTATGAAACTGACTGGCCGGGACTTCTTAACATTAGCGGATTTCAGCCGCGAAGAGATAATGTATTTGCTTGAGTTATCAAAGGATTTTAAGAAAAAGAAGATGAGAAACGAACCTCATGCTTACTTTGTTGGGAAAACCGCAGCATTGATCTTTGAAAAACCTAGCACTAGAACAAGAACTTCCCTGGAAGTAGCATGTGCTCATCTCGGTATTCATCCCATATACATGCCGAGAAGTGAGACTCAGTTAGCTCGAGGCGAGCCAGTAAAGGATTTTAGTAGGGTATTGGATCGTTATGTGGACATTATTATTGCCAGAGTATATAAGCACTCTACTCTTGAAGAAATGGCTAAATATGCTAGAATTCCTGTCGTAAACGCTCTCAGCGATTATTCCCATCCTCTCCAAGCTCTAGCAGATTATCTAACTATTCTTGAGAAAAAAGGTTTTGAAGACACTAAAGTTGCGTTCGTAGGTGACGGAGACAATAATGTGGCTCACTCACTATTGTTTGGTGCCGCAATCCTCGGCTTAGAAATCCGTATCGGATCTCCTGAAGGTTATACACCTAGTAAAGAAGTTTTAGAGCTAGCTAATAAGTTAGTGAAGAAGAATAGTAGTGGTGCTCAAATAATAGTTACAAATGATCCTATTGAGGCTGTAAAAGATGCTGATGTCATATATACAGATGTTTGGGTTAGTATGGGACAGGAGGCTGAGGCTAAGGAAAGAATAAAGGTCTTTGAACCTTTCAGAGTGACTTGGGATCTAGTAAAACACGCAGCTGACGACTTTATATTCATGCATTGTCTTCCAAGGCACGAAGAAGTTACTGAGGAAGTATTCGAATCTGATCATAGTGTAGTATGGGATCAGGCGGAAAATAGGCTTCATACGGCTAAGGCAGTAATCGCCGCTTTGCTTTCTTAATAATTTATTTCTTAACTTCTGTTCTATAATTCAATAGCGAGAAAAGAGAGCCTATATTAGATTAATATGTAAGGACTGGTAAAATGTTTAGCAGGAAGCTTATAGGCAAAAAAGTACGTACTCATGATGGTATTGAGATTGGGACAATTACAGATGTTAGGAGAGACGAACTAGGATATGATATCGCTATTATTGAAACCAGGTTTAAGGAGCTTAAAGAGCTAAGAATATTAGTGATTAACCTTCGCAAAGTCAAAAGAATGAATGATGAGTATTACATATTAAAAGTACTTCCCGCAAAGCTAAAACTTCTCTTACGTGAAGAAAAAAGGAGGAAAGAAATAGAGGAGTTTAGAAAAAACCTTTTATTTCCCAAAAATTCGAACATGAATCAATGATTGTACTAAAGGCGCATTAGATGGCTCGAAGAACTGCTGGGTTATTGCTTTTTCTTTTCACATTATTGCTTTATGGTTTAGGTTTAGTAACACCTTGGCTAAAATTGATTTATCTTAGAAATAATTCCGTGATATCTATAGAGGCTGTACATATTATTACCACCAGAGTACCAACACTAAACTTAGTATTCCTGCTCCTTTTAGTCACTATTGTAATGACAACTGTAGCTTATCTCAAGAATAATGATGAGTATCGGATCCTAAGCGTATTTCTGGGCTTCGCAACAATTATATTATTCGTGATTATCTTGTTTGATGGCTTCGCAAAGTATGTCATACAAGAGATAAATAGAATTGCCTTAGAAAATGGAAAACCTAGAGCTGCTATTATACTTGATAGTGGAATATATTTCACCGCACTCGCCGTTTTCTTAAACTCCCTATCTTTAATAATAAATAGCTATACGGAATCATAGGCACTATGATTTACCGTCCCTTTAACTCCCTCAAGATGTTCACTTGCTTTAATAGTTCATTAACCTTGTCTATCGTCTTACCCCAACGTCCATAAACCAAGAGAAAATGTGAGCCCACATTCTTATTCATAAGATTAATAAAATCTCTTTCCGATAATTTCACACTCGCTTGTGTGGTTTCTATATTCTCATATGGTTTATCTGGACCTACAATCTTTCCCTCAAACCAGATTAACTCATTTTTTAGTATATCTACTTGCACAATAGTGACATCTATTCCAACCTTTAACGGAACATATAACGTGGCATAAACTCCTTTTAGCGGATGTTTCTTTATCACTATCTTATCATCAGAAACGGCTAGTTTTGGATCTGCGCATGAATGAGAAAAAACAACAACTCTATCCTCCCATAATATTTTACTTATATCCGCTAACCAGATACTTTGACCCGTAATTTTCTTTAAAAGTAAGAATCCAAAAAGAGAAGGAATATCTCTCTGGCATGTTATTATATACCCATCATCCAGTAATAAAGATACTGCTAAGCATGGTGCCACATTAAAGTATTTCATGAGATTATAACATTCTATAGTAGCAAGCTTTGTTCCTTTTTTCTTTTCACTAAGCGAGGCTAAAATTTTCTTTATGTTAATATAAATAGTCAGTGCCTTAATAATTTCCTCGTTATTAGAAATTTCCTCACTAGGTAGCCACTTCTTTATTCTTTCAAATACTTCCATAACTTCTTCTTCCTTTGCGGGTTTAAGCAAATTTCTTAATCTAAGACTTTGTGTTACATGATAACCTTTGGGAACTCGAATACCAGTGGTAGGACCTATTAACAATATTTTGTGAGATTGATAAACATAATCGACAGCTTCTGCTAGTAAAGCAAATTCTTCCAATGCCTTTATATCTTCATAAATGATGGGTAAGGGGATGGAGACATTTAAGAGAGATTGAACCTTTAGTTTAGTATTAAAAGCGCTTGCAAGAGAGTTAAAACTTCCGTGAGCCCATATTGCGAAGGGTTTTGTTTGTGTTAGATTGACTAAGATCTCTAGTGCGAGCTTACTTGTTCCCCCAGTCAAATGCATGAGAATAATGCAATTAAAATCCTTTACTAGTGAATTTATTAGGGATATCTCCCTCTCAAGATTTCTTTCATTAATTATCTCAGGAATTATCTCGAAAGCCACAGCATTCGCTGTTTTACTTTTTCTGGCAATTTCCTTGAGTAACTCAAGCGTTAATTCCTCAGGGACTACTTCAGAAGCTAGAGGAATTAGAAGTGCTTTTGCTTTCTTTTCCAATTAATGCACCTCTAATCTAATCTTCCCCAACACTGAAATACCTTCTCTCCTTCGTTATTCGTTCAATAATGCGCTCTTTGGGCATACCAACTTCTACGTGTATAAGACCATTAATTTCTAACTGCATTAGAGCTCTATTGAGCGCTATTGAAGAAATCTCTCCGTATATTTTTTTTAACTCTTCTTTCAACACGCTCTCTGAAACCCTTCCATAGTGTTTCTCAAGAATTTCAAGAATAGCTATTCTTAATGGTTTAGCAAACCAAATAGCTATTCCTCTTCGCTCCGTCATAAAATTACCTCCTAATTCCTTAATCCAAAACTATTTGATGATAATATTAATCTATACAAGCAAAAAGTAGAAATTTTGGTTACTGGAAAAAATTTGCCTAAAAGCGCTATTTATGTAAATTATGGTCTACCGCATCTGGAAAGCTTGAGATTGTTATTATATTTGATTAGCCTATCCATGACAACAATTATTCCTTAACATCAGCACTAGCCAGCATTCTAATTGTTTATCTATAGCTAGTCTGGAATCTAGCACGCGCCCCTGGTCCACCGAACTTCTTCATCTCTTTACGCCGCGGATCACCGACGAGCATGTATCTATCGTACTCCTTGAACAATGCTTCAATTCTTGGGTCATTGAAATATTTAACAATAGCTCTTGCAATAGCTATTCTGGCGGCTTGAGCTTGTCCAGAAACACCGCCTCCTCTCACTCTAACTCGAATGTTAATTTTGCTCCTTAGTGGGCCGATTAATAATAGCGGCTCTTCTATAATCGCTCTTACCCAAGGATTCTCAATAGCCTCCAGTCTTCTTCCATTTATCCTAACAATTCCAGTCCCAGTAGTTATGACAGCTCTAGCTATCGCCGTTTTACGCTTACCAGAGGCTAATACTACTCTTTTACGACCTATACTTTCAGGTTCTTGAGCTCTTTGCTCAATGTTCTCTATGCCCTCTGTTTGGGAACTCATACTTAATATCACCTCTATACCTCCTATTTATTATAAAGACAGACTATCTTGCAACTCATTCCTTTAAATTTAATGTTCTTTTCAAAGACTTTTTCACCTATTAATTTTCCTGGATAAGCATCCGACATCATGAAGAGACAGATCTTTTCCCAGCTTCTGTTCTGCTCCAGTATTTTAAATATTTTCTCTAACCATTTCCTCTCTTCTATCTTCTTCTCTATTACAAATAGCATATTCGATAAGATATACTCTTCGCTTCCAACATTCAATTGCTCTATATTTTTCAGAGCAACATTCCTTATTTCTGGCTTTTCCTGCTTTACGATATCTATTCTATTAATTCTCTCATAACAACTTATTCGTAAATTCTCTACATATTTTCTCCAATTCTTTCTCATCAAATATAGAACCCTTTCTTTATCAATAAACTTCGTCTTAATGAAAATTCTTCTAGCTACTTTTTCTCGATAAGGGTCTCGGATAGCAAGCCTTCTAGCAGATATTGCTACATGATCACAGAAAATCTCAGCCATACTCTTACTATAGTTCCACTCGCTAATAATGAGCAAGCTTCGTGCAAAAACGGCTTCAGGATTATTCAAGTTTTCTCCACATAGATTAATCGCTAGCAATAATCGGTTCTCTTTTAACCATGCCATAATTTCAATATCAGGATTAGAGAGGTTCACTCTTGGTCTTTTACCTAACTCGGTAAGAAATTTGTCAACTATAGCTTGTCCAACTTTTACTCCGATCTCTCGACTAATTCTCTGATCTCTTATGACTGGTCTCACAGCAAAGGTCAGTTCGGGATCCCAAAATTCATGCCAATTAACTTCCAGCGCTTTCCTATACATATCATCAGGAACATTTACCTCAAATCTTCCTACCTCTAAATAAAAGCTATAAACTGTCTCACTGAATAGCGTGATCATCATCAGATCATCTGTGATTGACTTTGTATCATACACTATGAGACTCTCATTGAACCGATCTTTCTCTCCTTTCTTATTTAATATCATCTCTAGTTCTTTCAAAGCGTAATCTCTAAGAGAGCTCTCCGTTTCGATCAGTAATTTCACGCAGTATCCCCCTAAAAATAGTTTTGTTAGGAACAGAAAACCTCCCTTGTTAGGTGATGAATACTAATCCATAGAGAGAGAAATTACCGATCAGCCAATCATAATAAGTGTTACTTAGAAAAAAGCTATAGAATTCCTAGATTCGATGCTATTTCTATTGCTGAATAATCTTTAGATAGTCTCACGATTGCCTTCTTCTCTCCTCTAGGGGTTATCATCGTATTAACTTTCTCTACCTCCACATCAAAGAGCTCTTCAATAGCCCTTTTTATCATGGGTTTGTTAGCTCTTCGATCTACGATAAATGTTAATTTATTCTCCCTCTGAATTAATTCAATTGCCTTCTCTGTAACTAAGACTCTTTTTATTATTTTGTAAGGATCTTCAATTGTTAATGCTCTTCTAATCACTGCTCTGGTTTTTATCTTAATTCCACGTTTTTTAGCCATATCTCCTCACCAATAAGTTAAATACGTATTATCCTAATCAAGCCGTAGCTTTAATGAGGGCTCTCTCCTCCTTAACGGCTCTCAAGCGTGCCCATTTTTCATCTACTCTCTTCTGAATAAGCTCTATAGCTTTTTTCGTCCATATTGTTAATCTTCCTGGGTGACCTCCAGGAGCTAAATGTGGGATACTCAAGTAGTTCACGGGAACTACATCTACTCCCTCAAGATTTCTCGCCGCTTTAATTATCTCTTCGTGTTCTCCGGAGACAACTATTAGTGGTCCTTTCCTTCTCTTATATCTTCTGCCTCTCCGTTTACCTTTTCCAGCTCTTATACGTCTACCCTCTTCAGCTCTTTCTAAATCTTCCTTTAGACCAAGATTATGTAAAACCTTGCGCACCTCTGCAGTTTTCTTTAATAATTCAAATTCGTCCACGATAATAATCGGAACTTCTCTAACGTCCCCTAATTTATGGCCACGCATCTGGATTAGAATTGGATCTGCTGTCGCTGCAATAGCGCTTTCTAATGCTCGTAACTTTTCTTTTTTATTAATCTTCTCAATGATTACCTTATTTGATTTTGGAGCCCTTACTCTCCTTCCTCCTACAGCTAGAGCAATGAAACGAGCCACACCAAATCCTCCTCCCGTTCTCGATACTCTGGAAATATCATAACCAGTTCCAGGACTCTCTACGACGTACTTCTTACCAGCTGTTGGGCTCTTTCCTTTAGGCTGAAATTTTCTCGACATAATAGCTAGATATGCTCTCCATATTAAGTCGGGTCGAACTTGAGCAGAAAAGACTGGTGGTAAGTCTATCTCCTCGACTCTTCTTCCTGATAAGTCGTATACTCCAGCTTTCATATTTCCCTCCCCCTAATAGGTTAAATATCATAATTATAGTTCGACTGGTAATTGTTCGCGTGAGTAATATATGCCAAGGATTTTGGGTGATCTCATTTCCTTAGGGGCTCTTATTGCATACCTCAGGAAAATTAATCTCTTAGGCGGTCCAAATGCCGAACCTCTAATGATTACTGCTGGGTTTCTTATTATACCATAATGCCACCAGCCACCCTTTGGATTTAATTTCTCAATATTATCATCAGTAATAATAGCCAGAATCTCCTTGTTGTATTCGGTCCTCTTGAAAAAGCCCAATTGTCCGTATCTAGGTACGGTCCAAGCCACTCTACCAGGTGTCCAAGGTCCAAGAGAGCCTACCGCTCTCTTCTCTTTCTTCGTCTTAGGAGGCAGTATTTTTACTCCAAATCTTTTCACTACTCCTTGAAAACCTTTACCCTTCGTGACTCCAATTATGTCAACCAATTGTCCTGGACGCAGAACTTCTGTTACTTCTATTTCCTTACCAAGCTTCCTAAACGCATATTCAAGAGCTTCAACCGCGGGCCCTCCCACTTGAATCTCCATTACTTCTGGTTTCTTCTTACCAATGCCCGTTAGTTCAGGTCTCGTTCTAATGATGAGCCTAACCCTGTCTACTTCACCTTCTTTCGCAAGCTCCATGAATTTCTCTTTTCTCTCATTAACTACTTCCTCTGTTAATGTCTCTTCCTTAGGTAATGTTACCTTTCTCCCGAGATATTTTCTCTCAAAATCTGTAATTTCATGAGTCCATACTTCTCCGAGCGTTTTGTACCCATATGATGTTAACTTGTATATCCTTACTCCCATAACTCTTATAGGCGGCGCTTCTAATACTGTGGCAGCCACCATCCTTTTCATCCCAGCGCCGTATATCATGTAGAAGAAGCTGCCCGGTTTTTCATATATCTCTTGAACAGACACCATTCCCACTTTATACGCCGGGAAGCCTAGGGGGACTACTTCATTTATCTGCGGCCATGTGGATACTCGTGGATATATTCTACTTGCCCTCTTTCTTACAAATCCCAGCGATCCTCGTCGTGGAGCATGATACTTTGGCATCTTTCTTCACCCGCTATCGCTACAGATTTCACCGCATACATTCTGATCTCTATTATGGCATATTGGTAAATGCTAAGACTGATTTATGAATTTAAATTTATCAAGTTAATAGTTTTAGAAGATGAGTTTACTAATTTATCAAATCAAACTTCTGCAGAGAGCTGTCAAACATGAGCATATTAGAGCTAGAGAGACGGTTATTAGATTTGATAAATAAGGAAAGAGTATTAGAAGTTATTAGAGACTTCTTATCTAATATTCAGACTCTCAGAGAGTTGGAGAAAGCGCCCTCATTATCACCAGAAGAAATTAACTGGCTCTTTAAAGAGATAATTAAGAACGAGAAAATGTCGATTCCTCTAGTAAGAACAACACTTGATCGCGAACTTATTAACATTAGGAGAGAAATTATAGCAATTAAGGCATCATTGCTAAAAGATCTTAGATTGTTCATTTTTCCTAATTGGAGAGAACTTGTGAGAGCCCGATGGACCGGTGCGTTTAAGAAAAAAGTTATTTCACGCATCATGGATAGTAGAGTTGTATTATTAGCGGCAAAAGAGAAAAAATGGCGAACCGTTTATGGACAAGATGCCATATTATTGCTGGGCCCAGGGGTATATCACTGTCAATTCTCTCTGAAGGGAATGCCCCATCCAGTTTCCTTCTTTAAGCCTATTCATGGGATTCTTCTCCCATACTCCGCATATGAAGAAGCTTTATCAAGTCCTCCAAAAATTATTAGCGAATTCTTCGAGGGTATTAAGCAATTACTATACATTATCGATCTCTCTCTCGAGAATATAGATCCTAGTAGACGAACCTTTGTTTCACGAATATATTCTAGAGTTTTATCCGAAGTTTCGATGCCAGTAAGAGCATTCCTTAAATCCATTAGAGACTCTAGAATGGCTCCCTCTGATGTAAATGATTTAGAATTCTTATCGGCACTCCCTGAATCATTCAATAGAATCCTAATAACGGATAAGAAGTTTCTAAAAATTCCTGAAGATGAGGCGGAGGGAGGATTACCTGGACTTGTGGGATATGATCCAAGCCTTCATAAAATAAAGGAACTGACAGAGGATTTCCCTCTTGACGAAATGTTAAAAAATATAAGAATAGCAAGGGAGAGATTTCTCAAATATGGTTGGGAAATTCTAATGCAATACCTTTAGGGGGTTTAAATGAGTAAACGGAAGTTAAGCATTAGAGCGTTATTATTGATTATCGGAATTATCTCATTAGTAATGGCTATTAAGTATGAGCAATGGAAATTTGTGAAAGAAATCTTAACAAAACTTATAGAGTTTGAAAATGGCGGTTTACCAACAATTACATAGGTGTGACTTCAATGAAAAGGAGAAACACTCATTATTCCAGAAGAATAACTATCTTAAGAACACTCATTCAGATAAGCGCTTTTATTCTTATATTTGGCGGGGCACTGGGTATAGCGGCATCTGAAATAGTATTACCCGTTATGATCCCCGCCGGTAATCCCTATACTACCGTCATGGGAGCTTGGCAATTGCTTGAGATCATGGTGACAGCAGCAATATTTCCTTATTTAGCTATAGCCGTAATAGCGCTTGGTTCATTAATATTTGGGAGATTTTTCTGCGGATGGGTATGTCCCTTCGGTTTCATAAGTGATCTCGTGTCTTACATTGGTAAAAAAGGCAGAGTATCAGATAAAACAAATATTAGCCTGTTTAAGATATCCCTCTTCATAGCGGGTTTATTTCTATTCATTGACTTTTCTATAGGTTACAATGAGGCTGTAGGAACAAGTATTGCGCATTACTTTGGAGATTTTAGCCGCGAACCATCCTCGATAATAGACCCTACATCAAGCATGTTCAGCATGCTTTTCTGGTATTTCTATTGGAGGCTTTACCCACAAGGGTTAGATAAACTCTCTCAAATAATTAAGTACCCTCCAACCTTTTGGATACGGCTAGTCATCGTAATTATTGCAATAGTCTCGAATTATTACATCCCTCGACTATGGTGCAGAACATTCTGCCCACTCGGAGGGTTAATGGGACTCGGAGGCCAGTATAGTTTACTGAGAGTCTTTGTTGATCCAAAAAACTGTTTAGGTGAAAAGTGTAGATTGTGTGAAAAAAGATGCCCCTTAAATATTCCACTCGTATCTATTAGGGGTGATATTAGACACCCTCAATGTACTATGTGCTTAATGTGTGCTGAAGCATGCCCAACAAATGCTATAAGGCTTAGAATCTCCCTAACATAAAAAATACCCTACTAAACTATAACTAAGGGATCTCATCTCCTAATGATGACGCTGAGAATTAAGTTTGATCCAGGAGTTATATACAAAGAATAATCCCCTAGACGCAGTGCACAACTATTAATTTTCCCTCCTCCAAATATCTTTGATAAACTTCCTATTTCTTTAATAATGTCAATTATTAATGCCGAGATAGTATCTCTTGCATCTTTCTCTTTTATATCTGAGAATACCAAAAAACCATTCCAGTCCAATATCAGGATACCTAATACCTTCTTTATATTCTTCTTGATCTCTAGCTCCACTTCTTCGAATAGACGCATACTAAGCCCTTTCCTATTCATAAACTTCTCTACATTTGTAAGGTATACCAACAGCCGATAGGAGAGATAAAGGCCAAGTGTATTCTGAATCCGGAGGACTCTCGAGCTTTATTATCATGTTATTCCTAATAGCACTGTTACGAATTAATATAAACATTTTAGCATGATTCTTTTCAATAATTTTTGCTTCATCCTTAGTTAAAATATTTTCAATTTTACATTGAGATGTATGGTTAAAATTAATTATCAACATATTATTATCAACACGCATTATGGTTTCCTTCTCATAAGCTTTTTCTCGGCACAATTTTATTAATTGTTCAAATTGTCCGAAAATTCTTGTATCTGGAAAGCCTATTACGTAAATGTGAGGATGACCCCATATCCCTTCAAAAGTTCTCATAGCTTGAAAACCGCCAATGATACTCTTATAACTCTCTCCTATTAATTCCTCGGAAACCTTAATGAAAGCCGTAATTCCTTTAGTGACGAATGTTTTGAATACCTCCCCTAGACGAACTTCATGCTTTTTAGATAATACAATCATTTTCTCTACGCCAAGAATCGGTATCTCACAATCTATATCTGGGTTTTTCTTGAGGAAAGTTTCTAAGAAATCCCATGGAATAAAGTCACGAATACTCGTTTTATTAAAGAGAAAATGAGAATTAAAGATAAACGGTATTTTCTTGATCCTCTTTCTCCTTATTTTTGAACATATCCCACATTTCTTTCTGACATGATAAAAATCGCTCTGCTCAATAATTAAATGCCATGTCTCTCCCCATTGATCCCTCTTAGCATATGTAACCATTCTATCTCGAAGCCTCCGCGATCCTTTCAATCTCCACTTTCTTCCTTATGGCATAGCTGTCCATACTATTACGAGCAGCTAGAATAATTTCCTCCGCTAGGCATTCCGCTAAGGATAATGGACTATTCCATGCACGTCTTCTTGCTCCCGCTACGATAAATTTAAGAGCTAAGTCAAGTCTTCTTTGAGGAGAAATATCAACCGCATATCTTCTAACAATCCCGCCTTGTCTAATCTCAACGGTTTCTTCTCTAGGCGCCACATTTTCTAATGCTCTTACAAAGACTTGTATAGGGTTTTCATTCGTCCTCTTTTCAATGATCTCAAATGCTTGTTTAACAATACTTAATGCATGGAACTTCTTCCCACCCATCATACCTATTTTCTTCGTACCTTTTTCCCGTCCCGGAGCTAATAATCTATTTACCAACCTCTCTACAATAGGTACGTCTACCTTACCAAATTTCCTTTTAGCATGTCTACCAAACGTGTGAGGTAGATAAACTGGCCTCAGATTTATATATGCTCTCAGCCCTGGATCACGAACTGTGACCCCTTCATAGCTCCATTTGCCAAAAAGTTTTAACGCTGGTTGTAAGGGTAATTCTTCCCCACCTTCTTTATTAACATTGTTCTTAAATTCTCCTTCTTGGGCCATTTTGACACCATGATTTAATCTTTGCATGCATATATTCACTAAGTCTGCTTTGGGAGATTATTTAAAAGATTGGGACTTATAATTTTGTTTGATACATTTTTTGTGGCTAAGCAAAACCTGATGAAAAATCTGCTCCTAACATACATATTTAAATTATTAAGCTAACGATGATTAGGAAGATACATTACCAATAATGGATAGGGGGATTAAATGGTTACAAAGTCACCGCGCGGAGAATTCGCTGCAAGAGTATTAAGAAGGAAGCGTAAGAAGCAGAGATGGGCTGATGTAGAATATAGAAGAAGAATGCTAAGGCTCAGGGAGAAATATGATCCACTAGAAGGCGCGCCTCAAGCAAGCGCAATTGTGCTTGAAAAGGTCGGTATAGAGGCTAGAAAGCCCACTGGAGCTTTAAGAAAAGCAGTTAGAGTGAAAATCAAGAAGAATGGAAAAATTGTAACAGCCTTCGTTCCGTATGATGGAGGATTACTCTTCATAGACGAGCATGATGAAGTAATTATTGAGAGGATAGGGGGCAGCCAAGGACGCTCGATGGGGGACATGCCCGCGGTCGCATGATCGCGGGCACCCCAAATACCGGGTGTTAAGTTTAGAGTAGTTAAGGTCGCGGGAATATCTCTTAAAGAGTTAGTAACTGGCAGAAAGCGGAAAGAGAGGCGTTAAGCATTCTTATTCTTATGTATCTTTTTATTTATTTTTGTTATCACAATGGAGATTCTATGAGTGGCTTAGCAAGATACACTACACGGAAAATTCTAAGAATTTCATCTGACTCGGAGATCCCGCTCATTGGCTGTATTGCTTTTGGATTAATTGATCGAGGCACTAATCTTATTCAAGTGAGACCAATTACTACTTGTCCTCTTTCCTGCGTCTTTTGTTCAACAGACGCTGGTCCTCATTCACGTAATAGGCAGACAGAGTATGTAATAGATGATTTAGATTATATCGTTGAGGAATTTCGGAAAATAGTTGCTTTTAAAGGTCCCAAGCATATAGAAGCCCATATAGATACTGTGGGAGACCCCCTTACGTACCCTAAACTTGTAGATTTGGTTCAAGAGCTAGCTACTACCCCTGGTGTTGAAGTAATATCCTTGCAGACTCATGGTGTATTACTTACGGAAAAATTAGTCGAAGAACTCGATTCTGCTGGTTTATCGAGAATTAACTTGTCTATTGATGCCCTCGATCCAGAACTCGCTAAATTCCTTTCTAATACACCTAGTTATGACGTTGAAAAAATCGTTCGCATTGCTGAGTATATAGCTAAGAGCACAAATATCGATCTTTTAATAGCTCCCGTATGGGTTCCTGGCTTAAATGATAAAGAGATACCTAAGATAATTGAGTTAGCACTTAAAATCGGTGCTGGTAAGAAATGGCCACCATTAGGAATTCAGAAATACATTCCTCATAAACGAGGAAGAAAGCCCCGAAATATCAAGCCCATGAGTTGGTCTGAGTTTTATAGGAGATTACAAATTTTAGAAAAGAGATATGATGTGAAGCTAATACTACGTCCTAGCGATTTTGGAATTCATAAGAGAAAGAGCATTAAGGCGCCTTTTAAGATCGGGGAAATTGTCAGAGCAAAAGTGGTTGCTCCAGGATGGCTTAAGAATGAGATTATAGCTACAGCTAGGGGATTTTGCATCACCGTAGTGAGAGCTTCATTAGAGCAATTCCCTATAGGTACGGAAGTATTTGTTAGGATACTGAGGACTAAGCATAATATATTAATTGGAAAAATTGCTTAGATTATTTTTACATGATCTATTTTGAAATACTTTCCTAAAAAGTATCTTGCTCGATAAAGCTTGTAACTCTTCTTTCCGAGAGCCTTGCCACGATCCCAAGGAGAAACTTTAACGAGTAGAGATTTTTTGCCATTTCTTAATTCCTTAGAAAATATGTTCTCTATTTTCGCGGGTCTAAATAAGTTCTGAATAAACTTCTCCAGATTTGTGGAATATATTATAATATCCACCTTCTTCTTAAATTCGTCAGAAAGCATCCTGATAAGATCTAGTGTCCTTTCTTTAATCCTTCTCGCATCAGACGGAGTTATTAAGAAAGAAATTGTTTCGTCCGTCTCATAATAATCAATGGGGGTAATGCCCGTTAATGTAGTAAAAAGGGTGTATATGAATATCTTTCTTGGTTCATCTAATCGAATACCTTTGCTAATCTCTTTTCCCACTCTCTTACCCCCTGGGTACATTTTCTAAGACTATTTAAAGAGCTGGAATCTCTCCAAGCTTAATTATCTCACTTGTTCCAGGATCTAATATCGCCAAGGCGGAAATAACATGCGGTCTTCTACAGATTTCACCAAGCTCTTTTACTGTGCCTGGAAACTTTATATAGGGAACATTAGCTAATGCACATAGGTATTTAAGATAGAGATCTTTTTCCTTTGGCGTATTAAGCGCTGTTACCACAGCTTTGGCTTTTCCGCGTTGCAAAGCTCTTACAGTATTTCTAAAGCCGAATTTAAGTTTTCCAGTATTAATAACGAGCTGAAGTTCCTTGGCTAATTTCTCCCTAAACTCCTTTTCTTCCCGCGAAAGCTCATATGGTAATACTTCCATTTTTACCCCCGTTCATGGTCTCTTTTCATGAATCATTGATCAGTTCTTCTATTGAACTAATCTGTCACTTTATTAAAACATATCTCCTTGACCTGTAGTGGTGATTTTTTCTTCAAAGCGCATCACGAAATCGTTCAAAACTAATCTTTTCTGGACTTAAAGCTTTCTTACTACTTATTATTTCATGCAATATCGTAAAAGCTTTGATAAGTCTTCTCATCCTTTCTTTTGTTCTTAAAAGGAGATTATTTGCAAGATTCGTAAGGGTATATAAATATTCCTTACTAACAATCACGCCTTGGTCTTTAGTCGCTATAGGTGTGTATATTTTTTCAGTGCTTGAAAAATCCATAATTACGTGCTTCTTAGAGGCATTGATAGATCGTATTCCCGACTCTTTGAATCCGAGGAATCTCGCTAGCCTAATAAGGAAGGATGCCCACTCCATGCCGCTAACAGCAAGGGCAATAATCATACCCTCAAGCTTAAACCATAAAATTCCTCGCGGAGTATAATTGGAAACAATCTTCCAGATGCACTCTGGATTAATGGGAGAATGCCATTTTGCCACTTTAACGCTTTCTTTTTTGCTCCCCGAAGATGGCACATCTATCAAAAGTATTCTTCCAGAGCACGAGGATGTTGTATATACAAAGGGTAAAAGGTTGATAGTTTCAAGTAACGGTATAATATCTTCATCTACTTCTCCTAATGCTTTAGCTTCAGCTAGTTTACGCAGAAATGCCTTCTTCCTTTGAATAAATTCCCGGGTAATTATTGGTACCATAACAATCACAGTTGCTAATCATGAAAGTCTTATAGCTTTCGTTTAAGAAGTATTATATTCTGAGATGAAGAAGGATCAACCATCTGACCTTTGAGGAGTGATGAACGGTCCACTTTCGGATCCTCACTATTTCTGCCAAAAGATCCTCGTCTTATAGTAATTGGCCTCTCTTTTCCTAAGCTCCTTTAACAGTAAGTTTCGATCATCAGCAAATTTTCTTAATAATTCTATCGCTTGTTTTAGTCCGATTCCAGTCGTAGCCACAGTTATTGCTGTCAACTCTCCATAAGTCCGTAGGAATCTACTTATTTGCTCAGCTATTCTTAACCTCTCTACCTCTTCACTAGATAATGAAACCTTTTTCCTCATCTTATCAAGTATTCGCATAAGTATAGTATCGTTTTTCTTTACCACAGTTATTCTCGTAGCGCCACAATGAGGACAGATTAAAAGAACTCTAAAAGCGGGTCTTATTTCATAGTAACCACAAGATAAACAAATGAATCTTACTTCCTTTTTCAGAAGCCTTTCTTCATATTTTCTAATAACCCAGTTTTCTAGATCTTTTATAACCATTTGAGGAACAATAGGAAGTGCCATACCCAGAGGAGATAAACCCCTAGTAAACCATACACTGATCTGCCCCTGATCTATAGCTAATAAAACCTGTCTTGTACGCTCTGGATCCAAATTATAAAAAACATATTCATGAACAGCTTCTGCAAATACTGGTGTGTTAACGTACTCACTCATTATTCTTAACACTTTTTGCTTCGGGAGATAAACTTCGCTTCTCACCAATCCGAACCTCTTAAGCACCTGGACAAAGTACCATCTTAAATCCTCTAATTTCAATTCGGTGATTGTCTCTATTAGAAACCTTTTGAAAGAATCGATGTCCCTTGCGTAATCTATGAGGGTGTTAAATGCTTCTTCAAGAGCATTAATTAATGTTTCTTCTCTTAGATAAAAGACATTATAAAGAAAGAATTGAATTCTATAAGCGTCACTATCGAAACTTGTTAATGGGAAATTAGGGTTCTCGGAGAGAATCGATGCTAATAGTATAGCCAAAGTCCTATTAATATTCGTTCCAAATGGAGCATGAATAATCACTATTCCTTTATAATCATCTATTTCTACTACGATACTATTACGATCCAGTACTGGCTTTTCCTTTGGATAAATATCTTTCAATTCTTTCAGCCACTCACGCGCATCAAAAGAGAGGTCGATTTGCTTGATTATTTCCCCATGTTTACCCGCTAATAGTAATCTTCTAATATTCCCTACTTCTTGAGCAACTTCGTATGATACTGGAAGAAGCTCTCCTGTCCATCTAGGAGGAATAGCATCAGTACTAATAGGAGAAACAAATATCGCCTTTCTATCACTACTTATCTCTAATACTTCTCTAGGAATACCAGCAAGTAGAAATTTATCTCCTACATCCATTTCCATAACAAATTTCTCATCGACTTCGCCTATCTTCTTCTTTTCTTCGATATCTATAACATCATACTTAAGGACGGACGGAATTGTCGAGAGATTCTCGAAATAGTACCTTAATGCCCCTCTTCTAAGGATCACTTGTCCTTTTCTCCTCATTATCAAATTACAACGATGCTCTAGAAAATTTAGAAGCCATCTAAACTCTTCTAATGAAAGATTCTGAAAAGGAAATGCTCTTCTCACAATTTCATAGATTTCATTTTCTCTAGGATAGACTCCTGTATCCAAATATTTTTCTCTAACAATGCCTATTACTTGATGCGCTAAGACATCATAACTCTTGTCTATTATAGGCAGCGGTTCAATCACTCTTTGAGAAATCAATCTTACTACTGCCATAGATTCAAAAAGATCATCCATCGTAGCCGCAATTATTACTCCTCTAGCTGTCTTACCAATTTTATGCCTCGCTCGTCCAATCCTTTGGAGAGCAACTTCTACACGCCTCGGACTCATTATTTGTATGACAAGATCTATCTCTCCAATATCTATCCCAAGCTCTAAAGAAGATGTAGCTATCACGCATTTTATGTTACCTTCTTTAAACTCGCGCTCTATCTTAACTCTTAAATCTCTACTAAGAGAACTATGATGAATAGCAAAGGGGAAATCTGAGTACTTCTTTAGATACAGACCTAATATTTCGGCCATATCCCTAGTGTTCGTAAATACTAGCACTTTCCCTTTCTCCTTGCGTACGTACTCAGCAATTCGTTTAGCGATTTCATCAATGTTAACGCGAATCCCTACACCATAAATAGTCGGCGCGGGGGCTAATTTTGACCGTACTGCATCAATTTTTATTAAATAGCTTCTGTCTTCTTCTGATGATGTTATTATTTTTCCTCCACGTCCACCAGTAATAAAATTCAGCGCATCCATTGCATTTCTTATGGTCGCGCTAAGTGCTATTATACTCAGATCTCTCTTAGTCAACTCTCTAAGTCTTTCCAGCCCCAAAGCTAATTGACAACCTCTCTTATTATCGATTAATGCATGCAACTCGTCAATTATGACCCACTCAACTGATCTTAGATGATTTCTTATTCTTTTCCCGCAGAGAATTGATTGAAGAGATTCAGGAGTAGTAATCAGGATATGAGGAGGTTTTTTCGCTTGTCTGCTTCTCATAGATCCTGGAGTATCGCTATGCCGTATTTCTATGCGCAGTCCAATTCTTTCTCCTATTTCCACAAGTCTACGGAATACGTCTCTATTAAGCGCTCTAAGGGGAGTAATATATAGAACTAAAATACCTTCCTTGCGATCTCCTCTATTTAATAAGAAATCAAAAATCGGAAATATCGCGGCCTCCGTTTTTCCAGCTCCCGTGGGCGCTATTAGGAGGAAATTTCCTTGCGGATTTGATAAAATTTCTGGAATAGCTCTTTCTTGAATTTCAGTGGGCTTCTCATAGCCAAACTCTCTTATAATCTTCTGAAGATCCCTAGAAAGGATGTTAAAAGCGTCTTTCATCACTTGTAACCTCCTAGCAACTCCTCTAGAAGGCCTCTAGCGAAGCAATTGATTGTGCTCCACGTGACATCGTTCTTAAGAGCAGCGTTTAGAACTCTTTCTAATTGTCTCTGAGTTCTATCTAGATTCTCCTCTACGACTTCTCTTTCGTCAAGTGGTAGTAAATTGAAAAGTTCTTGACTAATTTTCATTAATTCTAAGAAAAGCACAATGATCTGCTTTTTTTCTTTCTTTTCACAAGCATCTGACACTTTTCTAAGAATCTCTACAATTTCTTTCATCAGTCTTGGTGGGATTCTTTCATCATCTAGCGTACTCAATATTGTAAAGCTTATAGCATCCATGATATCCAAAAGAAAATTAAGTGCTTTCAATTGGTTTCCTCCCGCGAGTTTTGGGAGAACTCAGAGCTGGTGCCATTCTTCATAAATATCTGCCGAAACTCTCCCTCTTCATCGTTCTATTCCCTAAATAGCTATAGTAAAGCGTCAGGCGGCCCATCAGCTCATCATTCATTCAGCAGCGCTGGGATTCATCACTATATGCCCCTTATTGATAGCCAAGAACCATTTTAAATATGTCGGACGTAACCGTGTTCACAATCTTAATTGTTTACTAGTTTTTCGTCCAGCAATACTTAAGAAGAAAGAAAATGCTTGTAGAAAATGAGCAATGCCAGCTTTACCCTTAAAGCTATACCACCATGCTCTAAAAATTGGTGGCATACAAAATGGTTTGTAACCCGTCCACTCTCTAAGCATTGATAGAAATTCTCCATCGGTTGAAGGATCCCCTATTGTCGGATATTGTCTAGGGTAATTGAGAGGAATTAATATTGTTACAGTTCTCCACTTGTCCCTCTTAAGCTTAAACAGTTCTCCGAGGTTAACATCAATTAAGAACTTCCTCGGATTAGTATTCGAGAGTCTTAAATTCCTGAAAGGAGCACTTGGATTAAATCTTATCCAGACACTAAAAACTCTCTTCTCTTCCTTTACTCTTTCTTTCCAATTTTTATCGCGAGGAGATGCTATTATATTCAACGGAGGGATATCATTATAGAAGTTCCAGCTAGCCTTTATCCCATGTACTATTCTCGGTTTTAAAATGATCTTTAGAGAGGGAAGAGGCCTCATTGCTCTTTTCCTTCTTCCAGCATTGCTATTTTTCTGCCTCCTCCAATCAGAGGCGAAATTAGCTTAGCTCTTTTTCTGAGACAAATATCGCATGATGCCTCATTATCTTCCTTAAGTACTCTGAAATCTCCCCATACATCTCTTTTACCACGTATATTTAAGCATTCATCACAGACCCAAATTCCTCTTTCTATAGGAATAACAACGAATAAGGCTTCGTCTCCACAGATATCACAAGTTATGGACTCATCGCTTTCAGTCTTTAGGATAAAGCAATCCCTTAGAGCACCCCTGAGAGTTAATAGCATCAGACATTCGGCACATACATAAGTCTTATCATTTATTCTCTCTTCTGATCTCACTGTTATCTCGTTAATCATCTTCTTCCCTTTTGACTCATCTTATGAGAAAGTTGCCTTTGCTATCTCCCATCATTACAGATGAGTTTTATTTATAGCATTTTTGTTTTCTTGCATAATGTAGAACTTTAAGAGGGCAAAAGCAATGAGCGCGGAGCAAATTCTTCAACAATGGCGTGAATTCATACGGGAATTTAGAATGAAGAAAAAAGCTAAGAGAAGAAGATCCCATCGCAAGAAACGACCTAAGAGGAAAAGATAGGAGATAATCCCAATACGCAATTTATGCTAGCTTATCTCATTATTTTTCTCTGGTCATAATACTATAGCATCATAGATGAAAGCTCTATACGACTAACAGCGAATTTGCTAAAAATCTCTCACTGCATATGAAACATCGAGCATTAATTATTAATACTCTTAAATTGTTAGTTAAGCTCTAGAGTTGTTAATGATTTATCTACATTTTAAGAGTTGATCTGAATGTCTCTTTTACCAGCGATATTGAGAGAAATTCTGAGAAAGGAAGAGAGCATCGAAAAAAGAGCAGAGCACTTGGAAAAGTTGCGAGAAATTGATTTGCCTCACCTAGAGTCATATTTGTTTAGAATAATTAAAGCAATCGAAATTTTAGAGAAAAGAACAAGCTTGGGAGATCAACAAGAGCGGAAATTGTTAATTAAAGCGCTTGACGTTCTACAAACCTTATCTATTAGATCCCCCAAGGTAAGTAGTGGGGTTTTGACATTTTTAGTTAATCGATTGAAAAAACTGGACAACTTCTTAATTATTGATGATCCCTTATTGGCTAAGTATATTTTAGCCCTAAGAATCCCTCTAAGAAACGAACCATGGAAAATTTTTGAAGTACTCGAAACTGTGAGAGGTATATTATTGACTGAGAGATTCGTAGAGTCAAGAAAAGCTGTCCTGATAACGTTAAGTGACGTAGTATGGAATTTACCCTACATTTTAAGTGACATTAAAAACATTATCATGGATTTACTAGAGCATGATACTGGAGAAAATCTCAGGCCCTTAATCATAGATCTTCTCAGCAGAGTATGTTCTAGGAATTTTTTCGCAATAAAGTCGCTAATAGAGGAACTAGTAAGACAGAATAAAATGGATCTAATCTTTGATATACTTAAAGAAACAACCTACCTTCCATTACCGATTACTCATAGAGAAATCGCAGAAACATTCTTTAATGCACTCTTCGAAAAACTCTCTGCTGTAACTGGTAAAGAGAAGTTGAAGTACATTAAAGCTCTTTTTAAACTCGTAAGAAAAACTCCTTTTGCAGATCTTCAAGATAAGTTCCTTAATATGGTCTTAGAAAAGCTTTCTGAGGAGACTTTAGCCGAGATAAGGGGTGAATTATTAGAAATGTTAGCGGCGGTTTCTTGGCACAGAGATATAGATCTGGGAAGAATACTTGATGCTGTAACTAGCGTGCTTCATAGTCCATTAGAGGAGGAAAGTAATAGAATGAAAGCAATAAAAGTTTTGATAGGAATATCGATGCATAATCCTTCTCTAGCTTCTAATGCATACCGAATCATTCTTGATGCGTATGATCTTCTAAAAGAGCCAAATAATAAAATGTATTTAATTGACGCGCTAAATGATATAATCAATTTCGTTAGAGATAGGTCATTAATCATAAGGACGGCTACCTTATTAATTAATATCATTCAGGAAATTGGAGAAGAAGAAGGCGTAAGAGTCCGTGCTGCTGAGTTTTTGGTAGTTATATCAAGACATTTCCCAGATGTAATTACCGAATTAAGTTCAAGTCTCCTATCAGCGTTTAGATCTATTACCGAATGGGATATCAAAGATGCTTTAGTAAAAGTCGCGGGTGAGGCTATAAAGAAGAACGCTTCAGAACCTGATCTATTAGAGATACTTGTTGAAGCGCTTAGTGATGAATGGATTTATGGAGCTGCAATTAATTACCTTGTGGTTGCGGCATATAATTCGCCAGAAAAATTACTAAATAAGATAGAAAGAATGAAGAGCTTTATAAAGACGATAAGCGATGTTGAAAAAGAGATCTTAGAAGAGGAGAACATGGAAGCTTACTATTATCACATCGAGACCCCCAAAAGGCTATTCTATAAGATACTTAGGGAGATAGCTAACAAGACTCATACAAGGCTTGAGCAGATATTAGAATTACTCTTGGAGGGTTCCAAGGAAGAAACAAATGAGATCATTATACGAGATATTGCTATAGCTATTAAAGAGATTATAGATATCGATAATACTCTTTTAGAGAAATTAGCCCAAAGAGATCTTAACCCGTTATTAATAGACGCGCTTAAACAGTTCGGTTTAAATATAAGTTAAAACGTGTATGTAGTGAAAGATTCGTTGGTTATTATGGTGACTAAATATGATTAGAGCCATTGCAATCTACGATGAAATGGATTCACAAATATTTTATACAGATTTTGCACAATACGCGCTAAACCTATCGCTTATAACGAATTCCCTATTCGAGATGAAGGAGACTGTTGGTAAGCGATTAGAGGACATTACAATTGGGAGATACAGACTAGGAGTTCTTTTTGAACCAGAATATACTGTGTTAATATTAGCTGATAGAACTAATAGAACTCAGGAAATTGAAGAATTTATCCTTAGTCTTAATATTAAAATAAAGGAAATGTTCGGTGAGAATGTGTCTAGGGAGACATTTCAGGACGAAGAGTTGAAGGATAGATTCTTAGATGAGCTAGAGAAACTAATAGGAAAGATCCCAGTAAAAATTACGTTCGTAGGTTCTGGTGGCGTTGGTAAAACAACCATGGTCAGATTATTAGCCCGAGGCATAATAACTGAAGAATATACTCCTACAATATTCGCTGACGTCGAGCACATTGATGTCCTCATTCCTCCATTTACGATTTCACTATTCACTGTCGCTGGTCAGGAAAGATATAGGAAAACATGGGATATAGTATCTGAAGCAACAGATATTGTAGTACTGGTACTTGATAGTACAAAAAGTAATCTTAAGGAGACACGAGAAGTAATATATCCACGGATTAGACAATTGGCTCCCTATGCACGATATGTGGCCATTGCTAATAAACAGGATCTTCCAGAAGCATTGCCTCCAGCTATAATAGAGGAAGAAATTGGCTTACCTACTTATGGAATGATCGCTATCAGAGAAGATGCTCGAGAGAGATTATCAATGATAATCAAGCAAATAATTACTACAATTCCATGAAACTAACCAAAACTTCTCCTCCATAAAATTAAATCACTTCCTTTTCTTTGAGAAATAGTGCCACGCGCTCAAGATCCTCCACGCTAACCTCTCTAACTCGTTTTTCTAGATTAATGATAGAAGATAGCTGGTTAAGAAGTGCTCTCCAATTATCCGCATTTTGCCGGAGAAAATCCTTGAGTACTCTCTTTAGTTTTTTATTAGGGGATTGAAAAATAATAGCTGTGATCTTTTCATATAAGGCAAAATCCACTAATCGAGCTCTTCTATCTGGCCACATCTTAACAAGCACCGAATCCACTTCTGGCATAGGGAAAAAGTATTTCGGTGAGATCTCTTTTATAATCTTGCCTTTGGCAAAGAACCTAAAGGCAGCTGATAGTCTACCCCAATATTTGCTACCTGGTTTTGCAAATAGTTTTTTCACATATTCTCTCTGCAGAATCATGATAGCTCCGCGAAAATCATTTTTTGTAAAGAATTCCCGCAATATTCTGATAATCAATGGAGATATTATGTGATAAGGTGGATTAGAAATAATCCAGTTGACATGTTCCGGCAAGGGTACCTTTAATGCATCTCCCTCTATTATCTTTATTTTACCCTTCATAATATATTCTCTTAACCTAAACTTAAGTGCTTCTAGTATTCTTCTATCTATTTCTACGGCATATACTAATCCTGCCTTTTTTGCAATCTCCTCTGTCAAAAAACCAAATCCAGCCCCAATATCCAACACTATATCATTTTGCGAAAGATTTGCTATTTTAACCTCTAACTGAAGAATTCTACGCGTCGTAATAAAATGCTGTCCAATATTTGGATTTAAGCGAATGTCAAACAATTGGCATAAATGCTGAATTTCTGGTAATAAGCTCATTTAATCACGTCAGTTAATCATACTCCTCATTCAATGGTCGGATGGTGGCGATTTCATCATCCAAGACGCCCTATGTATAAAATACGGAGATATTATGACTTTTTAATTATGTTTTTTCCTCCAGCAATAGAGATCGAAGTTTTCATGCATGTTGATTTTGAGAGCCATCTTTTATCTCACCTAAAAAAGAGAAAAACATTAGTTAGGCTGATCAAATGGGGAATGATCGGCAATTAAAGTATGCAGAATTAACTATTCTTATCGAGGAGATAGAGAGAATTCTTATTGTTCTCCAACGATTACAGCAAAGTTTGGATATAGTGTATAATAAGCTTATATCCGTGCGAAGAAAGAAAATTTTCTTAGAAATGGATCTAGAAAGCTTAATTCTAAGTAGTTATAGTTCATTAAGCGGTATCCTTGAACAAGTGAGATTTTTCATCCAAAATTTCCTTGATGATGCTTACTCATCTGCCGAGGATACATCAAGCGTCTTCATTCAAGAAATAAGAAAGAGAATAAGAGAGCTAATTGCCAGAGATATGAAACTGATTGAAAAACGTCTTAAGCAGTTAAGTAAAGTCTATTCATTATTGTTTAGTAGGAGCTTCTTAAGCGAAGTGTTGCATCAAGGAGAATACATTCTATTCCTTATTAATCATAGTGAAAACTACTACTTAATCACCAATAGGAACATTTACGTTTTCAATAATAGTAAGCTTCGTAAACGAGTATCCTTGGAATCTATCATAAGCGTAGATGAGAGAAAAGGGATATTATTTAGCGGGACGCTCATAAGGACGAAAGATGAATGTATAAGGATACCGCAAATCGGGTTGAAAGAGAGAATCATTCACATGTTATCCCAAGATATGAGTGAGAATTTCTTCCAGAGAAAATTAATCTACTTTATCGCTGAAAGAAATGCGTTACGACCTAACTTTAATGCTGTAAGACGAGAATTTTTAAGGTTGAAGAGAAAATTACTAAATCTAGAAGTAAGGAGAGAGGAAAAGGAGAGCAATGATTTTAATGCCCATAAAGAAGCAATCCAAAATATTGGGCAAATAGAAGTGGATAATCTAATATTCTCTGATGATCACTACCGAAAAAGTAAGTTAAAGGTCTTAGGGTCTTTACTTAAGGAATTAGAGGCAGCACGCCAAGCTGGTATAATTGACGCAACAACATATTTTAAGCTAAAAGAACGATTTCTGACTAGATTTGAGGAAATAAAAAATAGTATACAAGGAAATGAGAAAAATACCATGAACTCATTCAAGACCAGCTAGTTTAAGTAGATAATGCCATTCCTTCATTACCCTGTCTTGAATCTGTTTGATCAGATCCTCCCTCTTCTTAGGTCTAAATAAGTGTGCAAATCTTCCCTGCCTTCTCAGGTATTCTTCTATTGGAACAATTTTATCGGGATTCTTCGCTAGATAAAGACTCCTGTCTGTTACTCTATATTCTCTCGTCTCTGGATCAAATTCCCATAGTGGATGAAGGCAAGTATCTGTAGCTAACCTGGCTACCTCCATGGAAATTGAGGGATCAAATCTCCATCCTCTATCGCACGGTGATATAGCATGGATGAATGCTGGTCCATTATATTCTGCAGCTTTCCTAACCTTCTTCATGAAATCCATCCAGTAATATGGATTCGCCGTAGCTACATAAGCATTAAGATGTGATGCTATTATATAACCTATGGGCTTCTTCCATTCGAGCTTTCCAGGTATCACTTTACCAGCCGGACTTGTCGTTGTAGCGGCATATTGAGGAGTCCCTCCAGATCTTTGGATGCCCGTATTCATGTAAGCTTCGTTGTCATATAGAATATAAATAAACTTGTGACCTCTTTCTACTGCTCCAGAAAGAGATTGTAAGCCAATATCAAAAGTTCCTCCGTCTCCTCCAAATACGAGAACTGTCGGTAATTCGTCCTTCCATATTCCCTTCCTCTTAAGAACCTTAAAAGCTGCTTCTACTCCAGAGGCGGTAGCCGCGGCATTCTCGAAAGCATTATGAATCCATGGTCTTCTCCAAGCAGTATATGGAAAAATCGTTGTTGCTACCTCTAAGCATCCAGTAGCATTTACAATAACCGTATTTTCAGGATTTGGCAAAGCTCTTAGAGCAAGCTTAACAATGATAGGTGCAACACAGCCTGCACACATTCTATGACCAGAAGCAATATAATCTGGCATTTTTGCGATTTCAAAAAGATTTGGAGCCCATTCCTTAGCACTCTTAGCCATAATTCTCACCTCATTCTCTAACTCCTATATATTTCCTCCTAAACGGCTTTATCTTTCCTTTCGCAATATCTACTAACTCATCAAACGCTTGCCTAATTAGCTCTGGTGTCATATCTCTGCCCCCTAATCCATATACATAATTTACTACAATTGGTCTTTCTGGTAGATCATAAAGGGAAGCTCTAGTTTCTATGAATAATGGTCCTCCAACAAGCCCAGCATCTTGAGCCCTATCAAAAACGCCTACAACTTTAGCCTTACTAAGATATTTTGCTAATTTTTCATAAGGGAATGGTCTGTAAGTCCTTACTCTTAGTACTCCAATCTTTATGCCTTCTTCACGCATTTCATCAACAATATATCTCATAGTGCCTGCTGTGCTCCCCATAACCACAGCTATTATCTCCGCATCCTCTGTCTTATAGGGTACTAAGAAGCCATCACCATACCTCCTACCACTTAATTCGGCGTATTGCTCATGAACCTCCGCAATGACCTTGTAAGCGTTCTCCATAGCTTCTACTTGTTGCCTTTTGTGTTCAAAATAGTAATCAAATAGGTCTAGTGGACCAAAAGTTACGGGAACTGGATTTTTCGGATTAAGAGACAATTCCACTTCTTTACCCATTAGATTTATCTTAGCAACTTTCCTAGGTCCACCAAGGAAATCATACACAACCTTATCATCCTTAAAGACTTTTATACGCTCCGCTGTATGGCTTATGAGAAAACCATCAAAACACACCATAACTGGTAATAAGATCCTTGGATCTTCAGCAATCTTGTAAGCTTGAATGATGGTATCATAAACTTCTTGAGCATTTTCGCAGAAAAACATTATCCAGCTGGCTAAGAAAGCAGAACCAATAGCATCCGTGTGGTCACAGTGTATATTAATGGGTCCCGAGACAGCTCTATTAGCTATTGCCATAACAATAGGCAAACGTAAGCTACTTGCGATATAGAGAATTTCATGCATTAAGTTTAGACCATTCGCTGCGGTAGCTGTAAATGTTCTGGCACCTGCAGCAGCGGCTCCTACACAAGCACTAAGAGCTGAGTGCTCAGACTCTACTGCAATGAACTCACAATCTACCTCTCCATTAGCTACGAATTCCGAAAATCTTTCTACAATAATGGTTTGTGGAGTTATTGGATAAGCAGCTACTACATCTACATTACAATGTTTCGCAGCCCAAGCCGCGGCTTCATCTCCATTAAGCAATATATCAATTTGTTCGGCTGGAGACATCAGCTCTCACCTCCTTCAGGAATCATTGTAATAGCTTTAACAGGGCACACATTCGCGCATATTCCGCATCCCTTACAGTAATTATAATCATAATAAACCCTTCTAGGACGTTTTCCATCTGGTTCCCATTCAATTTTAATCGCCATATCTGGGCAGAATAGCCAACACTGTAAACACTTTACGCACTTTTTTTCGTCGATAATTGGTCGGAAGGCTCGCCAGTCTCCAGTCTTATATTCAGTACTCGGCTTAAAAGGCACTCCTGCAATAGGAATCTCTTTCCAACCTTTTAACTCTTCACTCATCCCTTCTTCACCTCCTCATATGCTCTCTTAACAGCTTGGATATTCTTTTCAACTACCTCCTCTGGTAATCTGGCCCCTAAAACCTTTCTAACTGCTTCAACAAGACTATCCAGTTTAACGATTTTTTCTTCGGTGGCTCTTACGAATGCTCCTAACATAGCTGTATTGGCGATAGGCCTCCCGATAACATCTAGCGCTATTTTTACTGCATCAACACCCCATACTTCAACACCACTATTGATTCTTAGTTCCTTCCTGAGTACTTCTGGTGGTTCTGGATAAGTAGCTATTATTTTACCTCCTTTTCTTATTCCTCTTTTCGCACGATCTACTAATGTAGGATCTATAATTATGATGTAATCAGCCTCTGTAATGCCACAATGTATATGGATTGGCTCATTACCGATTCTAGCATAGGCAGTTACTGGTGCCCCTGATCTTTCTGGTCCGAATTCTGGAAAACTTTGAGCATATTTACCTTCAATAACAGCAGCTTGTGCAAGAATTAAGCTGGCAGTCCAAGCTCCTTGACCGCCTCGACCGTGAATCCTTATTTCGTAAAAATTACGTCTAACCAAGTATTTTCCCCCACCACAAATAGTATTAATTTGAAAAGATCGCCGAAATAGCTAAAAGAAAAAAACGCACAAAAAAGTTATGTTATATATTTTTTAGACCTCCCGCTGTGAGAAACTTCAAAAGTACCAAAAACTCTAAAGAAAAAAGAAGAAGGACGAATGGTGGGCCGGGCGGGATTTGAACCCGCGACCTAGGGGTTAAGAGCCCCCCGCTTTAGGCCCAGTTTCTGGTCTACCCTGGCTGAGCTACCGGCCCAAGCTTTCCTCTAAAATATATGTACTAGCATCCTTTGCATTCTATTTTAAATTTTGCGGCACATGTGTTTAGAATACATTATTATAAAGATATCTTATTCCTTAATTCCATATGCCCCTCTAAGGTATACAAAGCGCACGGGCTCCAATCTCTCTACTATTATGTCTTTCTTACTTTTTCCTCTCCTTGTTACTCTTATAAGCTCTTGCCAAAATCCTCTACCAAGGGGCATTATGAGCCTTCCACCTATTTTGAGCTGATCTAATAAAGGAGGAGGAATTTTGTCTCCTGCGGCTGTTATTATTATTGCATCAAATTTTCTAGCCTTATCCGGCCAGCCTAATGTGCCATCTCCATGCCTTACTTCTACGCATCTAGTATAGCAAAGCCTCTCCAAGTTTTCTTTCGCATAATGATATAACTTTTCTGAGATTTCTATTGTGCATACTGGCTTTTTGTTACTACATTCCCTTATTCTGCCTTTTTCATCTTTTTCACAGACTATCTCTGCTATTAATGCTGCTTGATAACCGCTCCCTGTACCGATTTCCAACACTTCATTCCCCGGTTTTATTCCAGCGTATTCACATAATAATAGGCTCATGCTAATTGCGGATATTGTCGCTCCATCTATTAGGGGCAATGGTTCGTCTACGTATGCGTATTTGATATATTCTGGCAAAACAAATTCCTCTCGTGGAACCCTCAAAAATGCCTCTAAGATTATATCAGACACAAGTCGCGTTCTTCTAAAGAAGTCATAAAGACTCATTTTAGCCTCATGCAGCTTTCTTCTTAGTTTTTCCGGTATTGCCCGCCTTGAGTAGCACTTCAAGTCAAAAGACCTCTAATGGAAATGTCTGTGGATTCTCATTTATATATGGTTTTGGTGCATTATTCTTATGAAATAGTTACTTTTAATTTGGTGAAATTTTTGCCTTCTGAAGAAGAAGAGAAGAAGAAAGAAATTTCAGAAGAGGAACTAATTGAGGCTTTACTATCGGGAGTTAGACTTGCTGAAAAAGAGAGGATCGAAGAGAAGGATTCAGTGATTATAAAGGCTGACGCAATAGAAATCGAGGAAGGATTCGTACCGAAGATTCCTGGTGAGGAAATAGTATCATTCGATCAGATTTTTCATGAGAAGATTGACAAGATTACTAGAGATATATCGCAAACTGTTCAGTCGTTTCAGGAAGATTTCAAGAGCATGTTACGTTCTCAGCTCCTCGAATTACGCTCCACATTAAGAAAATTGGGAGCCGATATAGCTAAAGCCTTTGCAGAGAAGCTTAAGCTTCGCTTTACAGAACGTCACTTAAGAAAGCTCTATCAAGACATATCTGAGCGCGTCTTATCTGCACGAGAAAAGGAAATATTAACTTCATTAATTAATTCTGTGCGACCACTATACGAGAAACTTACGGGGAGATTAAGGGGTCTTCAGAAGGATTTGTATGAGATAAAAAAGTTATATGAAGAGTGGGTATTTGGCTATACCTCCTTATTATCCGAGGAGATGAGAAAATCTAAAGAAGAGATCGAAGATCTTATAGAGAAGCAACGTGAATTACGACATGAAATAGAGATGTGGAAAAACAAAGTCGCTGAATTAGAGAAGACTATAAGGGAGAAGAATGAGGAGATAGCTCGTCTTAAAGAAGCAGCGGGTAAAGCAGAAGTGATCGAAAGCGAAGAGTTAAAGAAAGTTACCGAGGAGTTACAATCAGCAATTGCTGAGAGAGATAGAATTATATCCTCATTAAAAAATGAGCTAGAGATGCTCAAAAAAGAATACGAAAATCAAATTCTTAACTTAAAATCTAGAATAGAACTCTTAAAAAAAGCCCGTGACATTCTGAAGGAAAAAACGAGAACATTCTATGAAAAAATTCAGAAACTTCAAAACGAGATAAAGCGAAGAGACGAGGAAATCAAGGAGCTTCAGAGGAGAATCTCAAGTCTTGTAAGTAGGGAGTACGTAGAAGAATTGAAAAAGAAAATCGAAGAACTTGAGAAAGAAATAAATGAGAGAGAAGAAAGAATACGAGAATTAAATGAAACGCTCCTTAAACTGAGGGAAGAATCCATTCCATTTGAGGAGTACAATAAGTTAAAAGAAATGTATAATGAATTGAAAAAGAAATTTGAGGCATCAGAAAAAGCTCTCCACGAAAAGGAATTAAGAATCAGGGAGCTAGAAGGAAGACTTAAAGCTATCTACGAGGAATTAAAGGGCATTGAGGAATTAAAAAGGGTAAAAGAGAAATATGAGAAGATGCTCCGTGAAAAAGAAGCTAAGATAAAAGAATTAGAGGGAAAACTCACCGAACTACAAAATGTTCGAGAACTATTAGAGGGTTGGTTTAGTGAGCTTAAAGGGTTGAAAGAAATTGGAAAGGCTATTGAGGAGAAAGCTTTAAGAGAAGAAATGAAGATTCGGTATGACGAAATACTCTCAGAAATTCGTATCGAATTTTCCAAGCTTCAACAGGAATTGGCCGAAAAATCAAAGGAGATGGCTAAGCTACGCTCTGAAAATACTGCATTACAGGAAGAAGTTAATGCATTAAGAAGACAGTTAGAGGAATATAAGAAGAGAGAAGATGAATTGTTGAAAGAATTAGAAAACACTCACGCTAAGGCATTAAAGCTTGAAAGCGAAAATACCCAGTTAAAAGCAAAGCTTACAGAGCTTGAGAACACCTTAAAGGATTCTAATAAAGCTTTTCATGAAATGAGGAAAATCCTAGAAAAAACACTCATAGGTAAGGCATTCCTGATTGTCCGTGACACTAAATCTATCCCAATAGATTCCCTAGCCGCAGCATTAGGAGCGAACAAATTGCAGCTACAGAGAGAGTTATTAAAGCTTGTACGTGAAGGTCTTCTGAAAATAGAGGGAGATAGAGTAGTATACGTGGGTGGATAAATTCTTAAAACTCATCACTTGCTTCCAAATACTTAAACTAAACGCTAGAGGAACATTAGTTTACGTAGTTCATCCCTAATAGCTACTATTGTGAAGAAAATGCGTAGTGCAGGGAAATTCTTTATCTTGCTGTTACTCTTGAACGTTATAATGGTAATGGGCATAAATCATAATCCTTTTGCGACGAGATTTATAGCTAAGAATAAGTACCAAACGTCATCCGACGAGTTCAATAAGTCTCAGGTCAAAGATAACTCTTGTTTCTCTGTTCAGCGAACTAACTATTTAGGCTCTGTTGTTCGAGGAGAAACCGAAATAAATATAACAGGAACGCTCGTCAGTAACGAAGGTCAACCTATCACTAGAGAAAAAGTCTATCTTTACCTTAACAAGAATACAAGTGAAAACTTGTTAGCTGAGACTATCACTGATGATGAAGGCCGATTTTGCTTTAATGTCGTATTACCATTAACGACACCGTTAGGTAACAATTCTCTTATTGTTTATCACCCCTATAATCTGAGCAGCGGTAGTGGGGCGAGTAACCAAATATATATAGTAACCGTATATGGACGTGTAAGTATTAAAGTAACTGTTCAAAGGAGGATTGCTCCCCTATTTCTCGGTAACACAACTTGTGATGTTTATGTACTTTGGGATAATGGAACCCATGTGACTGGGAAGAACCTTCTCATCAATATAACGCTCCAGAAGAATGCCATAGGAAAACATTTTTACTTATACACAGACTCTTACGGCCACGCATCTTTCTTAATCAATTTCACAGAAGCTGGCGTATATAATGTCTCCGTATACCTTCTTCTGAATAGAAGTGAGAACTTCATAAGTCCGTATGTACTAGCTGCCGAGCAAATACTTTTCTTGAATGGTACAATTAATGGCATTCCCGTTTCTCGGGATTCTGATTCTGTAAAGGTTTTCCCTGCGAATCAGATATTTTTAGAATTTGATACAGGAGAGAAAGTATATTATGCTAATAGATCAGGAACTGTGATTGTTATAAATGGTGTATTCTATAATACTACAGGAAAGCCCACGAAGGAGAATATAACAGTATTTCTAATTAGCAAATATTACTCTGAAACTTATAATCTAACAACGAATGAAGATGGCACATTTTCTCTGACTCTTAAAATAGACGCTTCTTATGAGCCCGGGATATATCACATCTATGCTCATGATCAAAATATGACTACAGTAGATTTGAGCGATAATCTTACGCTTTATGTTAGGACAATAACAAAAATTATCGAATTCCTGAGTAATGCTACTACAAGACGCGTGTCTTCGGGTTCTGTAATTGAATTCAGTGGAATTGTTATCGATTCTATCGATAATGTCCCCTTACCAAATATTCCAATAGATGTGATTCTTTACGATCAAAGAACTGCTATCTTCAGAAAAAAAATATTCACAAATAATGATGGATCATTTATGGATTATGTAACTCTCCCAAATGATTTGAATTCTCCTGTAATCACTCTTGCTATAACTGTTGACTCCAATGCTACCCTGATCGGAGATTCCATGAGCATAGATATAATAGTATATAATTATATCGTGATAATGCTTTACCTGAATAATACTTTATTCCTCTGGAATTACGTTCACGGAACACTTCTCTCTTCTAATCAGTCAGTATTTCAAGCTTACCAGAATACTAGTCTTCGCCTGCAAATCATTGTTACTGATGACTTTAAGCGACCTTTTTCAGATCTATACGTTCTCATCACGTATAATAGGTCAACATTTCAGGGAACTCTTAATGAGACGGGAGCCTTAGGGCTAATTCTTAAAATCATTTCTAGTGGATTTCTTACCATCAATATTCCAGAACTAAATATTAAGCTTAATTTGCGAATAGAAGTCATCTCTTATTCATTCTCACAGCAAGAGTTTTCTCCCAGTATATTCTATTATTTAGTTTTTGTGTCCGCAGCAATGAGTATTATATCCATAATAGCCGCTAAGGGCCATCACTTAAGATTTAGAAAGGTATTCATTGGAGATAAGAAATGGCACATACTATTAGAGGAGGCTAAGACGATGTTCCTAGAGGGAAAAACTGTTGAGGGATTACTAAGAATTCGTAATGCGCTACTAAGTTTCTCAAGAGAACTAGGAGTACAGGTGGATAAGTGGATGACGCTTAGAGAAATCGTAGCTAAATGTTCCGAAAAAGTGGGTGATGATGACCTTATTAGAACGTTGAATCATCTAGTGGATGTTTATGAAACTGTCATATATGGGCTCAAAAAATTGTCAAGGAAAGAAATTATTGAAACTATTAACAGGATAAATAAATTAATCTCTCTTATTCAATCATCACTTAGTGAGAAAAAATGGCAAGATTAAGCTTCATTAAGCTAATTTTGGTGCTCGGAATTGTATTCTCAATATATCCCGTAATGTTTGGGTATTTTAATCTGGCAGTAGGTTCCGCGCCATTCTCGATACTTAATAAAGGAGATAATGGACTATCCCTATTAAGGGATGCACTCGAAAGAAAAGGATTTGAAACAAAAGTCATTATTTCCTCGCTTAATATTCTGAGAAGTCTGAATGAAACTTCCCTCTTAATAATTATGGCTCCAACTCTTCCTTTCACGATAGAAGAAACATTAACTATTCTAGATTTTATTCTTAGAGGCGGGAGCTTACTAATCGTGGATGATTTCTCCCAAGCAAATTCACTTCTGAGAAATCTGTGGTCCGTAATTACTCTTTCGCAAGAAATACTCGGAGGAAAAGAGAATGTGATTTTTGAGGGCATATATTTCAATTCAACTGCCACTCTTATTGATGTAGAGAACTTCTATAAAACTCCCACCAATCCTGTTATAACGCGTTTCAATGATATTTATGGCATCTTATCACCTAACGTCAGGAGAATTGTCACTTCTTTTCCATCCACATTGTCCATAAAAGTGCGAATAAAACAGAATAATGAGTGGATATCTCTCATTGCACCAATTCCCGGCTCTATTGGCTTTTTAGCGAGTTCAAGCAAAAGTTGGTTGGAGACAAATCTTAGCTCAGCAATAGAGGGGACCATGACACCAGATCCTTGGGAGTGGGGTGGTGTCTCCTTCTCATTAGGTCTTGTCTTAGAACTACCCACAGGTAGTCGCTTAGCTCTTATATCAGATCCTGATATTTTCTCGAATAAGCTTGTTATGCTGGATGATTATGATAATATGAATTTCGCCTTGGATCTCATTAAATGGCTTTTAAAGAATCAAAAAGGCAAAATATTCTTTGACGAGAGCCATCTTCCTCATGCAATACACGACCCACTTTTCGGTCTCTCAATCATATATAAAGCGATCACTTTCTTGTCTTACTCTTGGATAGTAGCTCCTGTAATACCTTTATCAATCGTAATTACACTCCTTGGTTATGTTCCTAAGAAAACTAGATTTCGCCCACGCTTATTAAGTAAGGTGGAGAGAATATTAGGCACTCAATGGCTTAGTAGTAGGTTAGAGTGGTATAAGAGATCTAGAAATTATAACCACATGGCTTTGATTTTATTAAATTCTCTAAGACAAGAGATAAGAAGAGTATATGGTATATGGAAAGAGGATTTAGAGGAAATGTTACAGGAGTTATTCACTAGACAACCAGAAATAGCAAAATATTCCAAGGAGATAGAATTTACATTTAAAACTCTTGATCTTATAGTTCGTGGAAGACAAAAGATAAATGATGAAAAATTCTTGGTTCTTGTTGATAAGGTTAGGAAAATAAGAGGAATTCTGAGGAGATAATAAATGGATGAGAAATATTCTGAGACCTTGCTTGAAATAAGCGAGGAAGTGGATATATCGATCGTAAGGGATACATGGTCTAGAATACGAACAGAGCTAAAAAAAGCAGTTATTGGAATGGATGATGTAATAGAGTTCATGTTCATAGCGCTACTCTCACAAGGACATGTTCTCTTAGAAGGACCACCTGGAATAGCTAAAACTTATGCAGCTCAAAACTTCGCCGCTACACTTGGTCTTGATTTCAAGCGTATTCAAATGACTCCAGACTTATTGCCTTCCGATATAATCGGGACAATGATTTACGACCAGAGAGAAGGCGTATTCAAGTTTAAGAGGGGGCCTATTTTTACGAATATTCTCTTAGTTGATGAGATAAACAGAGCGCCCCCTAAAACGCAAGCTGCTTTGTTAGAAGCAATGGAAGAGAAACAAGTGACCGTTGAGGGAATCACATACTTATTACCAAAACCCTTTATAGTCTTAGCTACTCAAAATCCAATTGAGATGGAGGGGACTTATCCCCTTCCAGAGGCTCAGGTTAGTCGATTTATGCTCTATCTTAAATTGAGCTACCCAGATCCCGAGGCCGAGCTTAAGATTATAGAGCTAAAAAATAGAACTCTTAAACGCGTATTAGTAGAGCAAGTAACAAGTGAGAAAACGATTTTACTTCTCCAGAAAATTGTTCAAGAAAAAGTTGTCGTATCAGAAGCTGTGATGAAATATATCAGGGATATCGTAATAGCTTGTAGAAAGGATGCTAGAGTATTATTAGGGTGTTCTCCTCGTGCATCAATAGCTCTATTACTTGCTTCTAAGGCTTATGCTGCGATGCAAGGACGCGACTATGTTATTCCAGATGATGTAAAACATGTGGCTCTTCCAGCATTACGACATCGTATCATCCTAAAGCCTGAAATCGAATTGAGTGGCGTAACTACAGATGATGTAGTTATCTCAATACTTCGAAGCGTTAGTGTTCCCGAATAAGGTGAGAGATTCTTGCTAACTAAGAGAGGCGGATTACTACTGGTTTTAGGAGCATCCGCGGAGTTACTTGCTTTATCCTTTTATGGTTTGAGGGATTTCTACGTATTTCTGCTGCAAACTCTTAATATTGATCTCAAAATTTTCGCTCCTAATATCGACCAACTAGTGTTTCTATCACCATACTTATTAATACTTGGCAATATGTTAATCGGGAGCATCCTTTTGTCGTACATATCATTCAGCAGGATAGCTAACATCACAAGCATTGAGATAGAAAGAGAAGTTTCAGATATAAGGAGGTTCGCTGGTGATCTCTTACTCGTAAACATTAAAGTTAAGAATAACACTAGATTTTGGATAACGAATCTCTTTATAAGTGATATAGTACCAGATACATTTGACATTGTATTTGGAGAAAATTATTTTTCCCTTACCCTCCCTCCAAGAGGAACGGTTTCCTTTTCATATATTCTTAGGTGTGGAGCACGAGGAATTTATTATTTAGGCCCTTTCCAAGTAGTATTCCAGGATAAAGCATCGCTTTTCATTAAAGAATATCTTGTAGATAAAAAAACTGAGATAATTGTTTATCCATCGTATGAGGATGTAAGACGATTCGAATTCTTGCAGAAAATGTATGGAGGTCTGCTTTTTGGGAGATACAGAGTACGTGAAAAAGGTCATGGATATGATTTCTGGGGTCTAAGGAAATACCAAGTAGGCGATAGTCTAAAGTTTGTTGACTGGAAAACCACGGCAAAACGTGGAGAATTATATGTGAAAGAGTATGAAAGCGAAAAAAATGTAAAAGTTTACATCTTTATTGATTGCGGGCTCACAATGGGCAGTGGTACTAAAAGATTTACCAAGCTTGACTATGCTACACGTGCAGCAGTACTTTTGGCTTATATAGCTAATAGAGGACAAGATTTCTTTGGTTTGGTTGCTTACTCAGATAAAATCCTTGAATTCTTACCAGCGAGACGAGGAAGAAGACATTTTTATAAGCTCCTCGACGCACTCGCCAAATTAGAACCCCAAGGAACATCTAATTTCCATATTGCTATGAGGGAATTTATACTCAGAGAACGTAGATTCTCCTTAGCACTTATAATCTCTGATTTAGAGGGAGATCCTTCGATTTTAGAAGAAGGAATAAAAATAGCGTTAGCTCACAAAGTTTATCCTGTGATCATAGCGCCAATAGGTCCTCTATTCGAGCGTATAACTGGAGATAGGTACATAGAAGCTCTGAAGGAGGTTGCTTTAGCCGAATACATGAGTAGGCGGGAGAGTATAAAGCAGAGATTAGCGAAGTATGGAGTTTATGTAGTGGATGTGGGCCCTGAGGATATCTTAGCTGTCGCATTAGAAATGTTCCTCAGAGCAAAAGGTAGAAGCATAGCAATAGTATAGTCGGAGCGTGAGAATAGAGTGAGCTCCCTATATGTATTGAGCGAAAAACTTGCTAAGGAGTCAAAAAAGTTTTTCAGAATTATACTATTTCTCAAGTTTATAATTTTCATTCTGGGCGTCTACTTAATCTACACTCTTCTAGTCTTACTAGGTTTCGGCTTGGAACCATTAGCTGTTATGCTAACTTTCATTAGAATACTAAAGACTTTCATTCTTCTTACAACAATATATTTTATAGCGTTCCTGTTATACGTCCAGTTCCCAGCTGCAGATTTTTCCAAGTTCTTTCTAAGCATCTTAATTGCCTACTTACTAAGCTTTTTCAATATTAATGTGTCTCCAGAATCCCTTAATGACCCATCATTCCTTTTGCATATCATTATTCAGTCACGCATTGAACTCATGCGAGCAACAGTGACTGTATTAATTCTATTCGCAACTCTCATGATACTCGGTTTCTCAAGAACCTTAAAGTATGAAAAGTTACTCAATGCTTGTTTACTCATACTTTTCAGTTATATATTAGGCGTGCTTTTTAGCCCATACGTTACTCCAGAACTGACCTGCTACTCTTTACTTTCGCTTACCTCATTGCCTAGCTTCCTTCACAACTTATTTACTGATCGTACCGCGCTCTTTATTATTTACTTCTTTATGTATGTTGAGATTGCTGCACATCTATCGTATGCGGCACATCAATTAAATACTATCGCAAATAGGCATTCCAGAATTGCACGCCAATTAGGCATGATTAGTGTTCAAGCTAAAGAAAAAGAAAGGATTAAGGGATTAAGGGTATCAAAGAGATTTATGGAAATTCTCAGCCCGCTTGCTACAATTATTCTCCGTGATGCATATGAAGGATACGCGTTTCTGGGAGAAGGGACAAGCTTATACATGAGCTCTAAAATACTGAGTTATCTGGAAGAATTTGCCAAAAAATCGCCAGATGAAGTTAATAGAATTACTGGTAGAGAACTATTCTCCTCTACCTTGAGATACTTGCTACTAATTCTCCTTCCATCCCTCATCATTAGACTTTTCTTCGGCGTCGTTATGGTAATTGGAAGCTTCCTATTAGCCATTTACGTATTAACGAATATCGCCCAGGGGTACATATATGAGACAACATTAGTACAATCATTCCTCTACGCCACATTAGCTTTTGCCTCATTCATTTACGTTTTAACAACGGCTATATCTCACACTTTTCAGAAGAGAAAATAATCCCCTTTTCGGCCACTAAGAGATTAATATCCTTTTAAAAAAGTTTTTAGCATTTGATTTTTCGATGTTAAATAGCTTATTCGAATCGATTACTGACCCTATAAGGGATTTGGTGATTAAATGATATTCGATGTTGTTTCCATAGGAAATCCGGTCTATGACATAATAATCACACCGTATGTAAAGACAAATGGTCGTGTACTATCTGGTTGTAGCACGAATTCAGCATTAACAATTGGTAAGCTAGGAGGACGTGCTGGGATAATAGGATGCATTGGTGATGATTTTTTACATGATTTTTTGGAAATCACTAGTAGATATAATGTAAAAGCATTTCCAATAAAGAGCAAACAAACAGGTGGCTTCTACCTAAAATACATAGACAAAAAAATGAGTGATCGAGAGCTTAGAGTTCTAGGCGTTGCGGATAATATTTCCTTTGAAAATATTCCTTCTGAAGCACTAGATTCGCGCGCAATAATTCTTGGACCTATATTAAAAGAAATCGATCTTAATCTTGTAAGAAGTCTTAAGAAAGAAACAGATGCCTTAATTTTTGTTGATCCTCAGGGTCTAATAAGAGAAATCAGAGATGGAAGGGTTATTAGAATCACGAATCCCGATGTTTATGAGATTATAAAAATTACGAATATTACTAAGCCTAATGAGCATGAAGCCGCGGTTTTGTTCCCAGGACTAGATCCAGTTAAAGTGGCTCAAAAAATCTATTCACTCAATAAGTTTGTAGGTATAGTAACGCTTGCTGAAAGGGGATCTATTGTAGCATTTGAAAAGGGCATTTACTACATTCCAGCGTACAGAACTATCGAACGTGATCCTACTGGTTGTGGAGACGTTTATGCTGGAGCATTCACTTTTTACTATTTAAAATACGGTGATGTTTTAGAGGCTTGTGTTTTCGCATCAGCCGCAGCATCGTTTATGGTAGAGGATACGGGACCCCATTTTAAAATGAGCCTAAAGGATGTTATAAAGCGATTTGAGCACTTGTTAATCGATGTTCGGAGGATAAAATGATGGGAAAACTTCGAGAAAAATACGAAAAATGGACTATTCCTATAGGTAAATTATTATCTACCTTCGGTATAACACCTAATCAAATAACAATCCTCTCTATTTTCGTAGGCCTTCTCCCTCTTTACTACCTAACCCATAGAAATATTCCCTTAGCTTTGCTTACTTTTACGATCACCGTTCTTATGGATATCCTAGATGGCTCAGTTGCAAGAGCTACTGGCAAGGTGTCTAAGTTTGGTCAATTATTAGATCATTTCGCGGATAGAACAGTCGAATTCGAGATAATAATTGGTTTAATCTTAGGGGGTTACTTACCTGGCTGGTTGGGAGCACTAATGTATTTTTCGATGATAATGCCAAGTTACGTAAGAGCACGGGGCGAGTCTTTGTCAAATATTTCTGGGCAAGGTGTTGGATTTTTCGAGAGAAAAGAAAAGATTATATCGATATTTATCGGACTTGTAGCGGAATACTACTTTCCTGGAACATTCTGCTATATAGCTGTGGTAGTGATTATTTTTTCCTTAATAACCGCGATCCAGAGAATACTCTTTTTTAGAAAACATTTGGCATAAAATTTTTCTCCAAAAAAAGAGATGGAAAAATATTATGCGCACGAAAATGGTAGGAATACACATGCCTAAATCTCTTTTTACGATAGATACTTACCATTCGTAAAATATTGTCACGTACTTTGCTATTTTCTCTTAGTTATAAACATGAAAATTATCATGGTTTGTCAAAAATTTATCGGGTTTTTTCTAGGTGTTGTTTTTTATGTTTTCCTCATCCTGGCATAGTCTCTTAACGTAGCCGGAAGACTTTAATATGGAGAGGCAGGCCACGCAAACTCGTACATCCGCAAAGAAGAGGCGAGACACAAACTAGGAAAGAAATCAAAGAAATTTTTGACAAAACCAATTATCATATTATGTTAAAAAGGCATGTAGATAAAGATAAGGCTGAATTTTTAGGTCATCTGTGAAGGGGGCTTATTCTGGTTCAGATAAATATATAGGAAAAAGTACGCTGATGAAATAGTAGAAAATTTTCTCAATCATATTTCCAGATGCAATAATTTAAATCCTCTGTCTCAGATGATTCTAACCAATAATCATGAAAAGGTGATTATAATGGGTAAGCGTATTAGAGCACAGAGAATTGGAAGAGGATCCTCGGTATATAGAGCACCTCCAGGTATCAGAGTTGCCGATGTCAAAATACCAGACTGGCCTGAAGCTATGCATGATGTAGTTAAGGGAACAGTCTTAAAGTTATATAAGGAGCCAGGAAGATATGCTCCATTAGCCTTAGTTAAATTTGTGAGAGCAAATGGTGAAATGGAGAAAATATGGTTAATAGCTCCTGAGGGATTATATACTGGGAAGGAAATCCAGATAGGAGAAAACGCTGAAATAGACATAGGAAACGCATTACCTTTAAGAAAAATTCCCGAGGGAACTCCTGTATACAATATAGAAATAAGACCTGGCGATGGAGGTAAGATCGCAAGAGCCGCTGGAACGTATGCTATAATTAGAGCTCACCATGCTCACCTAGAGCAGACAGAGCTAGAGCTTCCTGGGAAGAGAATAATAAGAATAAACTGGGATTGCAGGGCACAAATTGGTATCGTAGCTGGAACTGGAAAAGATGAATTACCATTAGTCAAAGCGGGCAATGCTTACCATAAATGGAGAGTAAAGGCGCATAAGTGGCCCCGCACCCGAGGGGTGGCGATGAAAGGACGGGAGTCCCACTACACACTCGTGGGGGCTCCCGTCCCATCAGTGCCTGTGACCACCCCTTTGGAGGCGGGCGAGATCAGAGCCCTGGCAAGCCAAAGAGTGTTTCACGACATGCCCCACCTGGTAGGAAAGTTGGAGCTATTGCTCCTAGGAGAACTGGACGTAGAAAGAAGTAGTCGGGAAATTTCCAGTGCGTTAGCGATAATGTATTAGAGAGCACTACTAGCTCTACTTTTACTTATTTTTTCAAATTCATTAAGAGAAAATCTGGTGTGTTAGGTAGTTTTATGAATCCTTTAAGATTTCGCAAGATTTAAAAACAGTTTTGAAAGAGTCCCTAGCATTATATGCTGAGCCGGAATCGCCCGGACTCGGCCTAGGGTGATGGATTATGTCTTCCCGTAAGGTCACGCCCCTTCAATTGGTTATCAATGATTGTTCATCCTTTCTTGGAACGGGGATTTCGGTTAAGTTTGAAATCGAGAAAGAGGATATAAAAGCTTATTTTTACGGTAAGAAAATCGGAGATATTATAGAAGGGGACTCTATCGGTTTCCCTGGCTACAAGTTTCAGATACGTGGTGGAAGCGACATTGCTGGCTTTCCGCACCTCAAGGGAATCCCTGGTCCTAGTCTCAAGCAAGTTCTGAAAAGTGGCCCCCCTGGTTACCGTCCGAAGAAATACAAGGTTCAGAAGAAGACTGGAGGTTACAAGATAATCAATTTGAAGGGAGTTAAGAGGAAGAAGACAGTACGTGGTGAAGAATTATCAGAATGGACTCGCCAAGTAAATATGGTTATTCTAGAACGTGGTGGAAGACCTGTTCATGAATTAAATGAAAAAGAAATGTTAAATGATAGAATTCTTGATCAGTTATGCTACCGAATTGGTAAAACTATTCTAAAATGGGGCTTTGAGGGTGTTATTCTGAAAAGCGGGGACTCTGAAACCACACTTGGTAAAGCTCTTGAAGAATATGGTGTGAAGCAAGATAGCGATCTATTCATCAAACTAGCTAAGAAAATTGGCGTTAATTTAATACGATTAGGAAAAGAGAATCTAAAGAAAATATTTGAGCCTTTAAGAAAGGTAAGCAAAAGGAACCCACATCCATTGGGTAGGTATATTGCATGGGTCGTCTACGATTTTTACACTAAGTTAAAAGAAAATAAAATCAGCCTATCTAATGAAGATAACGTCATAAATAACTTGGTCTCTGAAATAATGAAAGGCATCAATGACTGGCTTAACGGGAATATGAAAAAACCTCCTAAATTCAGCTTTAAGATTATTGAGTCTGCTCCTCAATAGTTTCTGCCAAGATATCCGAAACGGGATATATTGAGATCCTTAATCGATATTTTTCAGCTATCTCCTCTAATTTATCCCTTAACCTTATAAATAACGTTTCTGGTTCTTTAGAAGCCGTTACGAGAAGAGAAATACTCGCAATTTTTCTTCCAGATTCAACTGGTATCGTGTGCCCTCTTATATCCTCTATATTACCATTTAAGTCGCTAATTACTGATGATATCTCGGCAATTAACCCTGGTCTATCTCTTCCAATGATCGTGATTATCACCCCGCCGCTCATTTTTCCCACCCTCCTTCAATATATTAATTTATTACTCCCGTATTATATGTTTTCTTCAAATTTAAGCCACTGTATGGGAATATTTTGATACCTACCATCTGGTAGCCATCTTTGAATAGTGATTGGTAAAACACCGAGTTTTAGTTCTAATTTCGCGATATCGATCTCGTTTATTTCTGTCAAGGTTACTTCTGCTAATGAGATTAATATAGGTGCTCCAAAAGCTATTTGAGTAGCTCTTGCGCCTATTATTCTAGCTATCTCATATACGGTCAATCTTGGCGGTCCTATTTCTACTTTATTTGATTTTATCTCAATAGATTTTTTCCTAATGAAAGCCATTTTTACCATCTCATGAGAAATAGAAGATGCTTTCCTAATATTATCCCCGTGTCGATTTAAAAGTTACCATTAATGTTAATATGATGCTTTTAATCATTATTGGATAAGCCAGCAGCCTTTTCTATCGCATTTTATTACATTTACATCATAGGTATTCAAGTCGATTATTGGTACTATGCCTGGCGTTGGTTTAATTCCGAGCTGTCTCTGCCATATTGTCAAATCTTGAAAAGATCCAGTGCTTAAAAGAACAACCCCACCCTTTGAAATTCTTATATCTGCTATATGTATGTGTCCGACAGCTAATATGTCTGGCACCTCATCTATTACTAGATAATCCTCCTTTGTAGGTGCTACTGGAATTTTTCCCCACGTAGGCATAAGATGTCTATTTCTCAACATCTCTACTAATATCCTCGAAGGTTCTTGAATTGGGAGTTCTAGGTCTGCTGCCATGTGCTCAATACCGTATCCATGGTACAGAAGAATTTTAACTCCACCAATTCTAATCCATGCTGGATTCCCTAATATTTTAATATTAGGTATGCTGTAAAGCGGCTGAGCGATTTTCTCAGGTATTGGAGGTTGAGGAACGAATTTTCCCGCCGCATCGTGATTTCCAGGAATTGCTATTATTGTTTTCTCCCTAGGGATTTTTTCCAGCAGATCAGCTAACTCTTCGTATTGCCTATAAATGTCTACAATTTCTAATTCGCTTTTTTGTTCTGGGTATACGCCTATTCCATCTACTAGGTCCCCTATTATGAAGATGTATCTGATTTCCTTAGCTAATTTCCTTAATTCTTCGTCATCAACTTGGCAATTTATGAAATTAATAAAGTTGTAGAAACTTTCACGCAGGAACTTTGAACTTCCCATATGAATATCCGATATGAAAGCTATTTTTACTGAAAATGGAGTTCTATTTCTTTCCCTTAATACTGGCGTTTCTGGGAAAATAATATCTGTAGCCAAATAATATCCCTTATCTTTTCTAGGCTTTACCTCCACTGCTATGACGCTATCTAACAAGATATGCTTAAACTTTGCAGCGAGATCACCCTCTAGGGGTACTATAATCCTTATCTCTCGCTCCAGCGTATCTCCTATAAGTATTCCAATTTTCTTTTTCCTCTCAGTTCTTTTTTCCCTCACCATCACAATTAGATAATCCTCGCTAGAACCTTGTCCATTCACTCCTCTAGAAATGCGTTTAAGTAAAATTTCCCTTATCCTCATGTATCTGTTTACAAAATACTGCCTAAAGAGCTCCGTGGAGTCTTCAATAACTACTCTTTGCGGAACTTTTATTGGCTCAAATTTTAATGAAGGCATGATCTTTTCCTGAGAAATTAAAGGGATCTCTTTTACAACTTTTTCTTCAGAAAACTCGCTTAGAACCGTTGATTTTTCAGTCAAAGCTTTATTAGTCATTGAATCCATGACTGAACTGATGGACTTGCTAAGATCTCTTTCAGAATCCTTAATGTTTGTTTTCTCTAGTTTACCGCTAGGGGGTAGAATCTCTCTTTCATTGCTAATTTTCTGAGATAGTATGTAATCCTCTATTTTTGCGCTTCTTAACTCAGATATCCTATTCTTTCCAGTTAGTTTACTAATAGCTGGTATGCTTCGAGTTTTTGATTCCTTTAGCTTCCTGTCTCTTCCTCCAAATTTTTCCTCCTTAGCTTGTGTAGATTTATATAGATGTTTCCTTATCACATCGTTAATGATATTATAGGTTATCGTGTTGGCTTCTTTGTAAGAATCCCGAAGCACCTCTAATATTTTCCCCCACTCTTTTTCACTCACATTATGCATGAGAAATAGTATTATCGGCAATGCTTCCGGAGATATTCTCTTATTGGTAATCTTCACTATGTCCTTTAGAACTTTAGCTATTTTCTCTGATGCATAAGCACGTAATAAAAATAACATTCTCTCTCCCTGCATTCTCCTTGATGACACTGGAGCTTAAAAACTAATGCAATTTTCTAGTAATATACTTTGGAAGAAAAACTCGAAAGAAAAGTACTTTCTTGACCTTATTAGTTACAACTTTGTTTATTACCACTTATATCTTTTCTTTTTCAAATAGTTTATTGAAAATTAATTTTGGTGCACTTTGATGTCTCCTGGTGTCTTAACTAGTAAAATTGATTTTTTCGATAATGATTCACTAATAGCTGTCAATGATTTAAGCATTAGCAAACTTACTATGTTTCGGATAAAGTCATTTATTCAAGAGTTAATCCGAGAACTTGGAGAAGATATTAATGCTTTTCAACCTATAATGAAAGAAACCATCCGCATCGCTTTAGGAATTATTCCACTAAAACAGAAGTATAATGCCACATTATATGAGATCTCTCTAGCAGCATTTTGGTTAGTGCTAAGGAATAGGGGATTTGGCAAGTATACGCTACAAAAATTGGTATGCATTTCTAGAAAAAAACTTCGGAAAAGGATCTTATTAAGACGTTTAATTTCAATATTATCAGATGTACGACTGTCTTTCCAGGAATTAGATGCTAAGGAAGAGATAAAAAAGCTAGCTCTTCATGCATTACCTAGACTTTTAAGACATTATTTAGTCACACAACGGATTGAAAGGGCATCATATTTAGATTTACCAGCTTATTTGAGAGTACTTAAATTGCATATTTATCAATTACTTGCGAGCTTACGCGTTCAGGATACATCAGGTAGGTCAAGAACAGTCCTTGCTGCAATATGTATCTATATAGCTGATAAGCTCGCATGTAAACAATTGAATATTAGACCTCTAATATCCGCGAAGGCTCTAGAAGAAACATTAGGTATTAGCCAATTCACTATCTTAAGACATTATAAAGAATACTTTAACAGACTTTCCTGAACCCTTTTACTAGGGAAGAATAAGTTGTCTGAGAAAAGGATTATTGCATCATATATTGTTCGCTGCATCTATAGATGTTATATCAGCATGAATTCGTCTAGTAATTATTACTCTGTAAAAATTGCTGAAAATCTCGAAAGCATTATCTCGTTTCTTGCTTATAAAATCCTTAAAAAAGTGATCCGAGACAGGAGATTATCCTACCTAAGTGATTTTAAAGAATTCATAAAGGAATTAAAGAATCTTGTTAATCAGGATTTAAAGCAGAATAAAAATCTAACATCTACTTTACTCAATAAATCCAAAGAGGAAATAGACGCTATCTCTACAGTTGTAGCATATAAATGCCTTGGTTTTCATAATTTGATCCCCCTATTCCTAGATGAGAATATAGATGAAATATACGTTAATTCATCAACAGGAGATGTTTTTCTCGACCATAGACGGTTCGGGAGATTAAAAGCCCTATTTAGATTAACTCCGGAGGAGATTGAGAAGTTAGTGTACATTTCTAAATTCATGGCGAACCAACCAGTTAGTATAGAAAACCCCTCATTAAAAGTCAGCTTATTAACGCAAGACTTTCATTTCCGAATAAGTATAGATTTCCCACCCTTAACTCCTTATGGGCCATATTTGGATATAAGACGAATTCATAAATCTCCTCTTCCTCCTCACTATTGGGTACAACGTGAAGAAGATTTAGATTCTCTCTCGTTTCTGATAACTATGTTAGCTCTTAGGCCTAACATAGTTATCGCAGGGGAACCTGGTTCTGGAAAGACATCATTATTAGCGTTCTTGTTAGCAATTATGCCGAGAAAATGGAGAATCATTATTATTGAGGATGTTAGGGAACTTCCGGATCTCTCTCGTTATCAAAAGAATGTAATGTATATTAAGGTTAGACCTTACGAAGCCGGTGAAAGCCAGTATAGTAAGGAGAAAGAGATAATAAAACTTCTTCATAGATCTCCAGATTACGTAGCAATAGGGGAGTTACAGTCTAGGGGAGATAACTTAGCATTCTTTCACGCACTCTCCACGGGTATAAGGGGCTTAGGCACTATCCATGCTACTAATATCACCGAGCTAATTAATAGGTGGATAAATGTATTTAACATAAATGAGAGTCTTATTAATAATATTGATATTATAGTATTCATGAAAAAGAAGATATTAAAAGATAAAATATCACGCGGTATAGGAACGGTGTTTATTAATTCCAGCCAAGATATTCAACACAAGCAAAAAGTTATGGCATCTCAGCTAATTATAAAAACAGCGAATAACTGGCTGAGACTAAACTCTAAAAACATTTTAAAATTCATTAGGATTATGCTTCAAAGGCGCTTCGCTATAGAGAACTGGGAGAAGAATGACGCTCTCAATTCTGTTTACAAAACTTATAAAATCATCCGTGCATTTATATCTAATTATCTTAAAGAATTCTCTGAGAAATTCTTTCATGATACCTCCAACATTTTATCGGAATTAAATGATATCTTAGAGCTTTCCCTAGGGCTGTATGGTTGTGAATAATAAATGCCTGAACCTATCATTATACACTTTCTGGGTACTGGAGGCACCATACCGCTTAGGAATAGACGCTTACCCTGTATTGTGATACAGTATAAGGATAAGCTATTAATTCTAGACATCGGAGAATGCTGTCAAAATGTCTTATTAATAAAGAAGTTTCATCCGATAAAGTCTAAAATCATCATATTAATCTCTCATCTTCACGCAGACCATACTACGGGTCTTCCAGGATTTCTCACATCATTAAAATTATTAGGGCGAAAAGATCCTGTGATGATAATAGGCCCTCCTGGTGTATCGAATTTTATATATCATATTGAACAAGCTTTTCAGCTTCTTGAGACGCCATTCAAGATTATAGTAAGAGAGGCTCATGTAATCTCAGACTATTCATTAGTCACAATTTATGAAGAGAAAGATATTGAGATACTTGGTTTTAAGACTTATCACACCGACTATATCTCATCAATCGGTTTTATAATATCAGAAACACAGCCTCATAAAACTCTTAACATTAAGAGATTAACTAAAGAAATAGGAGAAAGCGAAAGGAATCTTGGAAAGTTAACAGCTAATAAGGTTGAAAAGTTTCTCGTAACCATAAGACCTCCACGAATCATAATTTATACTGGAGATAGCCGACCAGTCAAATATCTCTCGGGTCTCATCAGAACTCCTCCTGATCTGTTAATACATGACGCAACTTTTATTGGTGAGACTCACCATGATGAAGCAGTATCTACAGGACATTCTACTATAGAAGAAGCTGTGAAAGACGCATTGTTATTGAATGCTAGAAATGTCGCATTAGTTCATTTATCTCCGAGATACGAACAAAATGATGTGCTTAGAGCTCTCATAAATTCCTTAAAAAGTATTATCATGAAAGAGAAAAATCTCTCTTTACCCACGATAATAATCCCCCAAGATGATGATTACGTAATTATTCGCTGACAGTAAGGCCTTCTTGAATAATTCTAACTAATTTGTTAAAATTATCACTTATAGTAGCTTTTCGTTTCAAAACACTCTTACTTAGAAGTGCTTCGTAAATATTATGCTTAAAGAACTCTCTTAAGATTATTGTTGCGTATTCTCCCTTATTGAGCTTGAACCTCATAACTATACTTAACTCTTCAGCTTCTGAAAAAGTGGGTATGAATACATACTCAAACCGTGGTTTTAAAAAAGCAGGTCTTAATGTTCCTTTGAAAGATAATGGAGGAAACTCCTTATTTTTGAAATGATTTATAGAGATGCCTTCCTCTGTTAGAACCTCTCTTATGATGTCTGATATCCAATCTGAGCCTAGCCTCGTCTGATAACCAGGGATTAAAACTAATCTAGTACCCTTATTTATCGAGAAGTCGCTGTGTAATATTATTTTACTTAATATCTTATTAAACAAATATGCTTGATAAGCTTCTCCTAGCATTCTTAATAAGAATGCTGGTAATTTCTTGAATGCTTCCTTTGGTGTTTTGCCTCTCATTAATTCTTTGAGTAACATTTTCTCGAAAAGAAAACCTCTATTAGGCAATTCCTTAAGACCATATTCATAATTACCGCTTAATATCTCCTCCTTAATGTTTTTCATTTTTTCATCATCTATTACTGAAGGAGCTCCTAAGTAAATCCTCATAGCCTCCTCATATTTACGGAGAAAAAGGAGCTTTCCGACCACATGTGTGATGGGTCTAATTATGCCAAATCTTTGGTAGCCAAAATAATTTGGCAAGTATTCTTTAGCAAGAATTTCATCGTAAATTCTCTCAAATCTACAAATTTCCTCCCTTTTGATCCTCCTAATCCTAATTGTAAATCTATTCCCCAGATGTTCACCAATATGCACCCGCCTCAATTCTCTTATTGGAGAGAAAATTTGAATGTCTCTCAATAATTTGGCTATCTCTAGTAACTTCTCTGGCGGCACTCCCCATACAGCCATGCGTTGAACAGTTAGAGCTTCTCTATCCTTATTACCACTATAAAAAAAGAACCCTACCGGTACATTGAGCTTCTCAGCTAGAATCCATAAAGCTTCGAAATTGCCGATATTTCTCTTTACCAGAATAAAATGCGTAAACAGTCCTTCATAACCAGATGGCTTCAAAATAGGTCTCTCAATCGATAGAACGGTACCATCGGGAAGAATTTCCTCTACAATAAAGTCCTCAGGAACCTCTTTGAGTCCTCCTGAAATACCACTCTCTTTAGTAACCCAGCAATACATGCCAAGCAGTTTATCTAAGATAGGAACATCGGTTCTCATGTCCCGCCCTCTTGCATTTTTAAGCGGCAGCGTCTTACTCATAATAGTTTTAGCCTCTTTGTCACTTTATCCACAAGTTCTGCCGGGGCCGGACCTATCCCGACACAAGTAACGGTTCCCGGTGGAACCACGGTTAATCCGGCATCTCGTATCAACACACAAGGTAAAGATAATTTTTTGGCTTGATTATAAACTTTTAATAACTCTTCTAACGATTTTACCTTCACTACTATCTTCTTTTGTCCACTAGCTAGCCATGCTTCAACCCAGTCTTTTCTCCTCTTTAAGGTTTCTATATAAGCACTTACTGCAGCATGCGCAACCTGTACACATAATTTTCCTCTAGGTAAACCTAAATCTGTTCTCACAATAATTACTTGTTTATAATCATTTGATAGTGTCATACATTCGTGCACCGTGATAGTATGTTATCTCTCCGACAGGAATTATTAAGGAGATATATTAAATATTTATTAACGGAAGTAACTGTCGTGCCTTTGGAAGACTTTGAAGTAGAGATCCTTAGCGGAAAATATAAGTTCGTTGTTGGGGAGGAAACTAAAATTCCTAGATGGTTAGCAAGAATTCTTGAGAAGAAAGGAAAAATAAAGATAAAGAATGAGACTGATGTAAAGGATATCATAGGTAGACTACCTTATTATATCGTTCGTGAAAGTGAGGGAGCAGGCATAGAGATCGAGCCCGATCTTTATATTAGAGCTAAGGAGTATTTAGAAAAATTGGAGAATGCGAATGCAAAGGAGCGTATTAAACAAGCTCTCATGCAGTTCGTACGGATTAGACTACCTAAAGTACTGAGAAGAGCAATTACTCCTGCTCCAGCAAAGGATGTTCTACTTTGGGAAGATGTTTTGGTAATGCTCATTAAGAAAATTCATGAGAGATGGATTAAAGCGCTTTTTGAGACTGATTTCTCAACAATTAATGAAAAATTACAATAGTATTACTTTCGATCATCATTTCAAATTTTATTAAACTAAAGTAAAAGTTTATATGGTCTATGATTCGATGAGTATTCATCAGAATCATATTAGTATGTTATCTCTAGAAATAAAATATCTTCCAATTATGCTTTTCCCTAAAATAAAAAGTCATTTAATATAAGATGGGGAGACTACGTGGTTATAGAAGAGCATGTCGAGATTCCAGAGAAAGAAATTGAAGACAGATTCCTTGACTTTCTATTAAACTTCACAGTACCTGATGAGAAGGGTTTTGGAAAAAATAAATATGCCGAAGAATTGCAATTAATCGCCACTGATGAGACAAAAAGGTCGATCCTAATTGACTATACTGATCTAGCTTTATATGATCCAGACTTAGCAACCCGATTTATTCAGAATCCAGAGAAAATTCTGAGAATATTTGAGCGAGCCTTCAGAAGAGCTCTTAAGATGATGAATGAGGATTTAACTGATGTAGTACTCAGGAAATACAGAGTGCGCTTCAAGAACATAGGGAAAACGATTTCTATAAGAGAGCTTCATAGAGCGGAGAATTTAGGAAGGATCGTAAGCTTTAGGGGAATTGTTGTTAAGGCTGTTAAAGTAAAGCCAATTTTAAGAAGAGCTCTATTTCGTTGTTTGTCTTGTGGCTTTGTTTTTCCAATAGAATTTGAGGGAGAATTCCAAAAACCATCCGAGTGCCCTAATCCTGCCTGTGATAATACTACGAGATTTGAAATGCTTAAAGATGGCATGGAGTTTGAAGAGTTTCAGGAATTAACTATCCAAGAATTACCCGAAGAATTACCACCTGGTCAATTGCCTCAGAGCGTTAATGTAGTCATATGGGGGGATTTGGCTGGGAAGATAAGGCCTGGAGAAAGGGTTACTGTGTATGGTATAATTAAAACGGTCTTAGAGAAGCCCTTAAAAGCTGGTAGAAGACCATTATTTGATATTTTCATTGATGCACTATATATTGAAGCAGAAACTGGTGAAGCTGGAGAGATCGAAATTACTGAAGATGAGAAGGAAAAAATTTTGAGCTTGAGAAATGATCCGAACTTAGAGGAAAAAATTGTAAGAAGTATAGCTCCCTCGATTTATGGATATGAAATGATAAAGAAAGCCATAGCTGCTTTATTATTTGGCGGCGTACCCAAGATTTTACCAGATGGCACTCGCATAAGGGGTACGATAAATATTTTATTAATTGGTGACCCAGGTACTGGTAAATCTCAACTACTAAAGTACGTTGCCCAGATCGCTCCCCGAGCAATATACACTTCTGGTAAAGGAGCATCCGCGGCTGGTTTGACCGCTGCTGTAGTTAAGACATCAGATGGCTGGGCATTAGAAGCTGGAGTTCTCGTGCTTGCTGATAAGGGGGTTGCTTGTATAGATGAATTCGATAAAATGTCAACCGACGATAGAAGAGCCCTTCATGAGGCAATGGAGCAGCAAACAGTCTCGATAGCAAAAGCTGGTATAGTCGCTACTTTAAATGCCCGAACATCCATCTTAGCTGCGGCTAATCCTAAGTTTGGCAGATATCTTATAAGTAGGGAATTAAGTGAAAATATAGATCTTCCATCAACAATTCTCTCTAGATTCGATCTTATATTCATCCTTATTGATGAACCAGATAAAATTAGGGATTCTGAACAAGCGTCATATATACTTGGCTTACATACAAAGACTATAAAACCAGAGCCACCTTTCCCTCCAGACTTTCTTAGGAAGTATATCCAATATGCCCGAGAACATATTATACCAACATGGACAAAGGAAGCCGCTGAAAAAATAAAGGAGTTTTATATAAAAATGCGTGAGTCGAGCAAAAGTGCTGATGAAGAATCCTTTGAAAGGAGTCCTATCGCTATCACGGCGAGGCAATTAGAGGCTTTGGTTAGACTGGCAGAAGCTCACGCTAGAATGCTCCTTAAGGAGACAGTTGACATAGAAGACGCAGAATTTGCGATAGAGTTAATGCGATATTCTCTTTCCCAAGTTGGTCGAGACCCCACTAGCGGTAAAATAGATATTGACATTGTTTCGACGGGTGTATCACATAGTAAACGGGCGAAATATTTAGAAGTTCTTGATATAATTAGAACTCTTGAGGAGGAGTATCCAGAGGGCGTACCCGTAAGAGTAATTGTTGAGGAGGCATCAAAAAAGGGCATCCAAGAGCAATTCGTTATGGAAGTAATATCCCGCGAAAAAGCTCATGGAAACATATATGAGCCAAAGCCTGGACGATATAAGCTAATTCCTCATTAGTTTCTTCGCTTTTTCTTTTGCTTCTTAGGCCATTTTAATACAACAACATCCCCTAGAGTTAATTGATTAGAACCCCTCTTCTTATAACCCGCTAAGTTGGTATATTGCACAGCGATCTCTTCTGGCTCAAGTTTTTTCTTTAGCGATATTTTCAAAGCTTTTTCCAACTTCACAATTACATTATCTGGTGGAATCATTCTTTGCTGCTCTATTTTTCTAATAAAACTAACGGGCTCTCCAATTAGTCTAGCCAAATCTTCTTGTGATAAACCCATTCTCTCTCTAGCGGTCCTTATTTTCTTACCGTAATTTTCCACAATTTCCCAAGAAAAAACGTCATCAACGGCAATTTTCTTGCTGCGAGAACTCTTAATGGAGGTCTTCTCACGGAATGATTTATAATGTCTGATTGGTTTTCCATATTTAGCACACTCATCGCAAAGAATGAGTACCGTGCCTTCTACTTCATAATATTTAGGCTTGATAACGGGCTTGCCGCAAATTTCACAATAATACTGATTATTCACCATGCACACACCAATATCCTTAAAATAATGTATGTACAAAAGAAAAGAAGAGATGGAGAGGAAGTATAAATTTTTCATACGGGTTGTTAATTATGAGAATCGTTCTTCTTGGTCCTCCAGGTGCTGGAAAAGGTACTCAAGCTTTACTTCTTAAAGAGAGGTTTAATATACCTCATATATCTACGGGCGAAATTTTTAGAGAAGAAATCGAAAAAAACACTAAATTAGGTTTAAAAATTAAAGAATATGTCTCTAAGGGGCTATTAGTACCCGATAATATCGTGATTGAAGTAGTAAGGAAGAGACTCTCTCAACCCGATTGTTCAAAAGGATGGATCTTGGATGGTTTCCCTCGTACAGTTGCCCAAGCGAGAGCTCTTGAAGATCTATTAAAAGAGATTGGACAACATTTAGATGTTGTAATATATCTAGAAGTGCCAGAAGAGGAGGCCGTAAAAAGACTCTTGAGTAGGGGGAGAGGAGACGATAGAATATGTACCCTTAAGAGACGATTTAAGGAATATTTAGAGAAAACATCCTCTTTAGTTGATTTTTATAAGAAGAGAAACTTACTAATAATGATTAATGGGGTAGGAAGTATAGAGGAAGTTCACTCTCGCATAATCAAAGAATTGCGCAAATTAAAACTCTATGAGGAATAATACTATAATCTATCTTACCACATCTATAATTTATTTTAAGATAATGATTAAAACATTGTACAACACTGAGCAATATGTTGTCTAAGAGATTGTACGCGATCAAAACCGTAGCTATTGGTGATAAGAAGTCTTGGGACACATTACTTAATAGTCTAAGACAATTCGTAGAAATAGTTAACAGCATACATTATTTCGACACCGTTGGGTTTGATTATTGCGAGATTATCTTTAACATGTCCTTTAGTTCCTCTGAAGTATCTACTCTGCGTTTACATGTATTTTTCCTCAACATGTCTAAGGAATTCAGAAAAAGTTTTGAAGCACATATTAATTCGGCACCCCTCATATTTTTAATCAATGAGAAAAATTTACCTCCAGGAACTTCCATAGATATTTCTAACAAAATGATAATGAAGTTTTTCATTACACAAAATAAGTTGATTCTAGAAACTAACAAAATAAGAGCATCTTTCAGGAGAATTTCTGACTTCGTCTTTACCCTTTCTCATATCATAATGCATGAAATATTAAGCCTTTTACTACGTGAAAGAATTAAGCAGATTAGCTAGTAGCTTTCACTCTATTAGATAAATTATTGAGTCCTTGATCGCCACTTTACCCTTTTTTTCAAGGATATCTAGTATCACCATCATAATATCTTTATCAAGATTCGTCAACATAAGAAGTTCCTCAAGAGACATTTTTCTTCGCTTTCGTAGCAACGATAACACTTGCTGAGCCTTAATGGTATCCGCAGGGCTTCTTAAAAATACTACATTATTTTTGAGAAATAAAATATTCTTTGCAATTAATTTTTTAATCGCTTTATCAAATTTCCCTTTTTTTACTCTATTTTCAATTTTTCGAACTTTTTCTTTAAGATTATCTAATGACATTACTCCTCCATTATTTCTTAAAGTGTTTATTATGAAGGTTTCTAGATCTCCTAATTCTAATATTCCTTCTTGCTCTACATTTTTTCTTAATTCATTAATAATCGAGTTAATTATAGAGGGTGAAAAACCTTCTTGGAGAAAATTATATTTTAGTTCATTTAATCGTTTAAGAATCGCTCTTCTTTCTTCAAGTATTTCCTTTGAAACTTCTTCTGAAACTTTTTTTAACCATTCTTTCTTAATTTTATTGCTCTTTTTCCGATTCTGACTCACCTTCAAGAACCTCCTTAGACACTTCTTCAACAACTTCTGGTAATTCTTCTTTTAAAGTCTCCTCAGCTATACTTTCAGCTTTCTTTAGAAATTCCATGACTTCGTACTCACTCACACTTAAGTCATGCTCATTAACCATTAGACCTATATTATTAAGCGCTCTCTTTACCTCCTCTAAGGACTTTATAATCTTTACCTCATTGAGTGTCTTTTCAATGGAGATTAGGGCCTTAGCGGCTGAAATAAGAGTTTTTTCGATTTCTTTAGCAAAGTAAGCTGATTCGAGATCTAACCTCACCGAACGTATTCTTGACAAGTATTTTCGAAGCAAGTTCTTGCGTTTCCTTATCAGTAGAATATCTCTAGCATAATCGCGCGCAGCCTCCTCATCTTTATTAAGTATCGCAAGCACTAGTTTATCCCGCAATTTTTTCTCTTCAGCATCCATTTTCCGGATACTATTCTCTACTCTCTTCTCCAGAAACCGAAGAGAAAATATTGTTTCGTCAAAATCCTTCATTGCATACACACTCCAACTTCTAATTTTATTAGGTAGCTGACCTTTAAGTATATACAGATATACAGAGCCGAAACTATTTTAAACGTCGAGGAGATTTCTTCATAATTTTAATCCTATTCTCGATAAGAGGGTAATCGTCAATGATTATACCAGTACGTTGCTTTACATGTGGTAAAGTTATTGGACATCTATGGGAAGAATTTAAAAAGCGCGTAGAAAACGGAGAAGATCCCGGCAAAGTACTTGATGACTTAGGAATAAAGAAAGAGTGTTGCAGAAGAATGTTCATATCTCATATCGAGATGATTGATGAGATAATTTTATATGAATTGACTCCTATCCATAAGAGAAAAATTTTGCAAAAGGAGGAGTATAGAAAATGAGCGAAAGACGTCGAGGCATTTCCATAGCTGAAGAATTCGAAGAGGTCACAACGAAGGAAGAAATGCTCATTTCACTGAAAACATACATCCGATATGGAGCGCATATAGGGACTAATAAGAAAACTAAGGATATGGAGAGATTCATCTTTAAGCGGAAAGGTGGGGTATATCTGATTAACATAGTTAAAACTGATGAAAGAATTCGCTTAGCTGCCCGATTACTAGCAAAATATCAACCTAATGAGGTCGCAATTTTCGGCAGTCGTTTATATGCACAAAAACCGATAATAAAAATGGGTGAGTGGACGAAGTTTATCGTGTTTCCTGGACGATATTTACCAGGAACTTTAACAAATCCTCAATTAGTAACCTACGTTGAACCAGAAATAATTCTAGTATCTGACCCTATTAAAGAAAGACAGGCAATTCAAGAAGCCTTCATGATCGGAGTCCCCGTAATTGCTTTATGTGATACAAACAATACCCTTTCAAATATCGATTTAGCAATACCAGCTAATAATAAGGGCCGCAAGAGTCTTGCATTAATTTTCTGGCTTCTGACTAATCAAATCCTAAGAGAGAGAGGAGAGTTAAGCGAGGGCGAAACAATAAAAGAAACACCCGAAGACTTCATGATAATGCTTTCATAAAACATAAATACCCACTGTCGCTGAAAACGTCCTTTAAACCTCTATTGAGGGTGATGTCAGTATGCCAACCAAACGTCCAGCTTATTGCTATAAAGTTCCACCAAAAAAACCCTATACGCGCAAAGAGTACATAAAGTCCATACCTCAATCGGATATAAGAATATTCGAAATTGGTAATCCTAACTTTAAGTATGATTATGTTGTTTTGCTAATATCGGAGCAAAAAGCAATGGTACTTGATAGAGCATTAGAAGCTGCTAGAATAACAGCTAACAGATATTTAACAAAGAAGATTGGCCGAGGAAATTATTTCATGAGAATCAGACCTTATCCTCATCATATACTTCGAGAAACAAAATTCCTTGGTATAGCTGGTGCTGATCGTATCCAGCAAGGTATGAGAAAGGCCTTTGGGAAACCTGTGGATAGAGCAGCCATAGTGAAATTAAATCAGATAATATTAGAGATATGGGTAACGAAAGATAATCTAGAAATAGCTAAAGAAGCTGCTAGAAGATCTGCTCATAAATTGGGTATAGATCATCGAATTGAAATACGTAAATTTAAAGATATGTACTCTAGTCTTGCTCAATAGATTTTACCCTCGTGCTCCAGCCGCTACAATCTTAATCACATCTCTATCTTTTAACACGTAATCTTCCGACAACTTCTTCTTAGTTCGTACATCAATTGCATAAAGAAATGTCTTAGCCAAATCAGTGTGGATTAAAGCGGCGAATTCTTTTACTGTCGTTCCTCTCTTGACTAAGAAAACATCTGGTAACACATTTCCTTTTTTATCACTTAACTTACTAGGATCTTCCACTGGATAAACAGCAATCATTTGTCCAACTTCAAATACCGCTTTATTTATTGCCTTTTGGACCCCTGTACCCTTCCATTTATCAAGTAGTTCCTCTATCTTTGCGAACAACTTTCTTTCTCGATCAGATAATACATTAGGTTTCAGAATTTCGAAATGATCACTTCCTCTCACGTATTTTATAATACCCTTCTCAGTATACTTTATTAGTGCTAACTCTGCTAAAGCCGATGCTGGAACAGCATCTATCCCTGCTTCTCTCATTCTTTCATAATTCTCCTCCGCTATTGGAATATCTATCTTATTAGCTACAATGACTATTGGCTTAGATATTTCTCTTAACCTTTTTGCAAAGGAGAAAAGATCCTCATCACTCCATGATCGCGGCTTTTCAGGATTTAGATCAAGATCTTCAATAACCCTACGAATGTGGAGAGATTTTATTCCAAGGCCAGATAATCGTTCTGCTAATATCTCAGCAGTATCTAATTTTTCTACCTCTATTCTCCTAGCCCATTTTTCCCAGTCTCTTTTTAGGATTTGAAAAAACCATCTAGCTATTTCCTCCTCTAAAAATTTTATATCCTTTAATGGATCCCACATTCCCGGTTTTCCTAGCGGTCTCCCGTCAGCGTCAAAAGATCCAGAAGCATCCACAATATGAAGCAATACATTAGCCTGCCTAAGATCATCTAGAAATTTATTCCCTAATCCCCTACCCCTCCAAGCATCTGGTACAAGCCCCGCAACGTCGATGATTTTAACTGGTATATGACGTATGCCATCTATACAGAGAGAATTGCGGGGATTATCTTTTACACCAAACTCTTTACATACACAGAGTTGTGTTGCAAAGGCCATACCTACATTTGGTTCTATTGTGGTAAATGGATAATCTGCCACTTTAGCTTCAGAGGCTGTAGCTGCATTAAAGAAAGTAGTTTTTCCTGAATTAGGTTTTCCAACTATTCCTATTAACAATCCACCATCACCCATTAGATAATGAGTCCACGTGATTTAATTAATCTTCTCACCGCTGGATTTTTACTTTCAAGCTCCCTTAAAACACCATCAAATGATTCATCTGGATGCAATACTCTTCTGATAAAGGTTCCAGTCCTACCGATTTCATCCCTCCTTCTCAAAACATAGATTCTTTCCTTAATGATATCTAATGAAACCCCTAGGAGTCGAGCTGTTTCCTCTTCACGTCCTATGATTGACCTTTCAATATGCCCCTCCTCATTAGGAAGAATCAAGACTAATCTTTTGTCAACTCCTGGTACTCTATTCCTAAAATTTCGAGCATCCTCTAATCCAAGCAAACCACCGAATTTATAGAACTCGTATTCTAAATTAGTAAGTGGAGTAAGAGGAAATGTCACCACGGTTTCTGGATCTACGTAAATATAAGCTTTGAGCGCGTGTCTTGGAGTCGCTTGAACAATCTCTCTTGAATATATTCGTCCGAATGCTTCCTCTATAATATACTCTAGACGGTAGGGAGGAGGAGGCGAAAAGATAACTATATCAATATCGCTTGACGGCTTAACATCGCCTCTAGCTACGGAACCATAAATATATCCTTTAACATTATGAAAATTCAGAACATCTAGAATTCTAACTGCTTTTTCACGCTTCATTTTAAGCAATTTCCAATGTTTATTAGTATAAACTACTTTTTTGAACCAATCTCTTAACACTTTTTCTCTCATTCCATAGCCACCATTATTCTCTAGGAAAAGAACTTGATGATAGGATTAGCCGTTCTTAAAAAGCATGCATTTTTACTACCTTGAATTATCGTAATTATAAGTTAATAGTTGCTTTAATATTAACTATTTGAACATTAAAGCTGCGTCAATAGTGGGTTAATTTGGGTTATAAGGTTGTTTTGAGGACTTAACAAAAAGATTGAAATTCTTATTACAGCAGGACATAATCATTTTGTACGGTTCTAGAGGCGTGGGGAAAACCCTATTTTCAATACAATTTGCTGCTAATATGTTAGCCAAAAAATATACCGTACACTTATTGATAAGTAATCAATCAAGAAATCTAAAACTTCTATGCCAGTTCTATCCTCGTATTCCTTATAAGAGAAATCTTTATCTATACCTAATTGATACACCTAGAGATATCATTATATCCTTTACCAAAATACTAAAGAGAGGAAGACCAAAAAGCTCAGTAATAATATTGGATGAAACCCTACCTATGCAATTTTTCGTCAGGAGAGCGTGGAGCGAGTCCCTCACCAAAAAGCTTGGCCTAATATTCTCCCTATTCGGTAAGCTCTTAGAAGATGGGAATAAATTACTGATAACTCTTCCAGAACAGGATAATATACCACTGCCTAGACGATGGCCCGCTTTTATAGAATTCTCTAAATATTTTTATCGCTTAAGAAGAAAGGGGAGATTGAGAGAGCTTTTTTCGGTTAAATTACTTAATTTGCCTTCAGAGGGTCAATTGTGGAACATTGATCCTAAAAGCATTAAATTGGAAACAATATTACTTGCTAGACTTTATCCAACAAGGTTCGGGTTCTCTTTAATTGAGAAAGAGGAATTTTAGATCTCCCGCAGAAAGGATGTATTAGGTATTCTGGAAATATTTTTCTCCTCTTAAATTCTGAAAAATGCTCCCGGGTTAAGGGCATTGTGAGATGCCTATGTGCCTTAGATGGAGGAATTATACGGAATCCCTCTTTCAATTTCCTACTCGTTAGCATAATTAACTTCGTTTTTTTACTCATTTTAAATCCACACGAGGGACATCGAAGAGAATCCTTTCCTCCACTAATTAGTCTTCTTCCGCATTTTGGACAAAAAGGATTTCTATGAGTTTCTAATGGAGAAAGCTCTATTATTATAAACTCTTCGGCATTAATAATCCAGCAGTTCTCATCTCGATCAACAATTGTGCCCACTATTTCTACCCAGTCGCCTTCCTTTAAATCCTCAGCTAATTTTCTCATTTTCCCAGCAGGTCTGTAAAAAATGACCTTAGCGCATGTGAAATTATCGGAAACATTCAAAATAACTTTACCTTTTTCTTTAGCCACTTTATCAACTCTGACTCTAGTCCTAATTGTCTGATAGGGTTTTGCCAGACAGAGGGAGGGAATCTTAACAATATGCGCGTTTGTTCCTTGATTTGTCTTATAAAGGCACCACAAATCAATATCTTCATGCTTTAACCAATTAAATCCCAAGAATAATGCCTCTGGAATATCTCCTCTAATTCCAAATAAGACCGGGTCTGGACCTCTAGGTGTTATTAATATCCGATCACCGTCAATATTATCAAAAGTTAAGCTATTGCCTAAAAAATCATCCATCCATTTAACACTTCTTGCATCTACGAATCTTTCTTCAGCCCATTTTTCCTTTTTTCTATAAGCAAGCAATTCGAATGTATAATCTTTGAACTCAGCTCCTACTGCCGCTAAGGCTCCTATGATCCCTCTCGAGCTCTTATCTTCAGCCCAAACTTCAATAACACCATACGAGATACTAGATGCGAGTTTAATAACTTCATGCAACGTGGTAAGATCCCTCAAAGCCTGATAATATATCCGCTTTAACGTATATGGAATCTTGGGAATCGGACTATAATAAAAGGCAACAGCGGGTTGTGTCTTCTTAAATTCTGGAACAACGAACGTATGGATATGTCTTAGAACGATATCTCTAACATCTTTAAGTTTGTCCTTACTCACACTAAGAGACAATGAAATAGCAGCATTTCCGCGCGTCTTCCATGGAATATTCGGATTTAATCTGACGAGATACGGATAATCAACAAAATTAAAACCTAATTCAGTTAACTTTAATGCTATGTGAGCTCCAAGATAAGTGGTACATAAGCCATATGGAGAATCAAAGTCATCAAGACCTATTCTAAGAAAAATATAACCTTCATTCATTTCTTCCTTACCAAAGTTTAAAACATTTTTTAGGGAAAGTTTTTTAGGCTTCTGATAAAGCAGCCTAGTAAATTGAAATCTCCTTAGACTTTCATAATCTGTTATTTCGGGATATTCCCTTAAACAATCCTTACAAACTCTTGCATAACCTATCATCTCGCTACATTCATCACATATAATTCTACCGCAAATTGCACAATAACCCCTAGCTAGCTTACTTCCGCAAATCTCGCATAACGCTGATGAACAACCTTCGCATAAGATTTTGTTATTAGGAACCTCACGACCACAAAATATACAACGTACCAACAATGTCACCAAGTACGGAATAGTTAAGTTTTATTAGTGCTTCGCAAGTGAATAATATATTTATAGCCAATACGGCCCCTCCTCCGCAGATAATTATGAAGCGGTGGAAGGCCGTATTGGCTATACCCCGGGCGAGAGAGCTCACCTGAGGAAAGCTGGAAAAGCAATCCGATGAGGGATGGGTGTTAGTTGCTCGGGGAACATTCCTATTAAATTTTTAAAAAATCTTTGAATATCGGAGAGTATTGACGTTCATGCCGCGGTAGCTCAGTGGTAGAGCGCGGGACTCGTAACAACTCGTTGAGAGAAATCCCGAGGTCGCGGGTTCGAATCCCGCCCGCGGCTCCATTTACTTACATTTTGAATACCTTTAGATTGTCTTATTTCTTCTCCCCACGTCATGTATTGTTTACTACACTCTGCCGAAAATTCTTAATACCAATATCAATGGTTGTTAGTCATAATGTTAGTAAATTTTTATATTGTACGCCAATGAGATAATGGATTACCTTAAAAGAAGAGAGGGAGAACATAATGTCAATCAGCGAAAGAGAGCTATATAACGCTGTACTAAAAGCTATTCACGAGATGAGAAAAATATCTCCTAAAAGAAACTTCACTGAAGCTGTTGAAGTCCAAATAGCTCTAAAAGATTATGATCTTACAAAACCAGAAAATAGGTTTAGAGCTCGTATAACTTTGCCATACTCTATCGCAAAAAAAGATAAAATTGCTGTTTTCGCAGATGATCCTCATATACCACCACTCCGCGAATTAGCTGAAAAGAAAGAAATAACCTTAATTGATAAAGCGGGTATCGAAGAATTAAAGTCTAATATTCGAAAAATGAAGAAAATCGCTAGAAGACATAGAATATTCGTTAGTAGTGCGACATTAATGGGAATTATTGGTAGATATTTTGGGAGACTTTTAAGCCCTAGGAATAAGATGCCCATACCCGTTGGGATTACTGATGACATTGTTAAAGCCATTGATATGGCTAAGAGAACAGTATTAGTACGTCTGCACAAATCACCAACGGTTCATGCAAAAGTTGGCAGTATTGATATGCCCGATGAACAATTGGCCGAGAATATTGTCGCATTCGTAATGGATATTAAAAACCGTCTCCCTAAGGGTTGGAGAAATATAAGGAATATAGTAGTTAAGACTACTATGGGTCCGCCTATTAAGGTAGAATTAGAAGCTAAAAAGAGAAGATAAGAGGTGCTTCATATGTCATTATTGATGTATAAGCGGAAGAAACCCGTTCCACTAGAGAAAGTAAAGAAACTGGAAAGAATAAAGAATCTCCTAGAGAGATATTCGAAATTCCTCATTATTGACTTCCATGAAGTTTCTGCTAATTTAATGCATAGGTTAAGAAGAAAGCTACGTGGTAAGGCGGAGCTCATCGTTGTTAAAAACACTTTAACTAAGAAGGCAATTGATGCCTTACTCAATAAGAAACCCGAATTAGCTAGAGTAAAGGATTACCTAGAAGGTATGCGAGCTTTTGTATTTACGGATGGTGATCTGTTCGAGATAGCTAGAATGATTACTGAGGAAAAAGAAACAAAGCCTCCTCGTCCAGGTAAAATCTCACCCATTGATATTATAATTCCTAAGGGTTCCACTGGTCTCAGACCCGGACCAGCAATGACTGACCTTAGACTAGCTGGTTTACCAGTAAGAATTATTGACGGAGAACTATTTATAATGCAGGAAACCACTCTTGTTAAGAAAGGTCAGAGACTTTCCTCGCAAGCTGTTAAAGTTATGCAACTTCTCGACATTAACCCGTTCATCGTACAACCTAAAATAATTTGTGGATTCGACTCGGGAATAATAATACAACCAGAAATTCTGCTTAAGCCCATTGAGGAATATGAAAAACTAGTTGAACAGGCCTATAGTGAAGCATTAAATATCGCTGTTAATACTGCATTACCCGTCCCAGAAGCCATCGAGAACATCATAGGTGTTGCCTTCATGCATGCCATTTCTTTAGCTGTAGAAACAGTTTTACCCATACCAGACACTGCGGAACTAATTATCATTAGAGCTTTAAATGTGGCAAGGGTTGCTCTATCCGAAATAATCAAGGAAGCACCTAATGCTGTACCTGAAGAACTCAGAGCACTAGCAGTAGCTCCGGCTGCTCCAGCTGCTCCCGAGGCCCCAAAGGCTGAGGAGGAGAAGAAGGAAGAGAAGAAAGAGGAAAAGAAAGAAGAGAAGAAGGAAGAAGAAGAGGAGACATTAGCAGGCTTAGCAGCATTATTCGGATGAAATAAATAAATTTTTTAAGCTAATGTTATCGTGATAACTTTTTATCCCATTTCGAGCTGGAAAATATGGATAAAAAATGGTGAGACTTATGACAAACATGTCTTACATCTATGCGGCGCTGATCTTGCATGAAAATGGAAAAGAGATAACCCCCGACGGAATAATTTCCATCTTGAAGGCAGCGGGAATCCCTGAAATTGATGAGGGATTCGCTAAAGCTGTGGCATCCGCTCTTTCCAAAGTAAACATAGAGGAAATCAAATCAAAAGCGTTATTTGCGCCAGTAGCGGCCCCAGCTGCTGCTCCAGCTGCTCCCGAGGCCCCAAAGGCTGAGGAGGAGAAGAAGGAAGAGAAGAAAGAGGAAAAGAAAGAAGAGAAGAAGGAAGAAGAAGAGGAGACATTAGCAGGCTTAGCAGCATTATTCGGATAGATTAGGTGTGTTACTTGCCTAAACTGCCTTTGGCTGTACTAAGGTCAGCTATTAATAAAAAAGTCCGCATAAGGCTAAAAGATAACTCATCATATGAGGGACAGTTAATAGCCTTAGATGAATACATGAATGTAGTCTTGTCAGACACCGTTGAGTTGGACGAAAACTTAAATCCAAAAGTTCGCTGGGGTGTTACCTTAATAAGAGGCAATAATATCCTATGGGTAGAAATAATTGAGGATTAAAACTGAAGAAACATTCGATTTTCTCGATCATAAGTTCCATAAAATGGTCCAAGTAAATATCATGAGAATGAAATAACTAAAAGTTCCATCCCAGAAGATCATCCTAGCGAGAGAGAACTGACGAAGAGGCGTGAAGAGTCTAAAAATAGTAATTACGAGCGCTAGAACAGCTATCGCGATCAAGAAACCATGAATTCCAGTTACATCGAGCACCCCTAATATTGCCCCCACAATTAGACCTATGATCATTTTTGTCATTGTAAAAATATCCTCCATTCTCTCCGCATTTTTCTCTTTACTCACAACTTTACTCATTATTATTTAACCTCCCTTATAACCGAGTAGGTGTTTGTGATGTATCGCGATACAAGCATGTCTTCTCCAGACATATTAGCAATTTTAAAGGAATTAAAAATATTGGAGGGCGGAATCATTGATAATGTATACCAGTGTGAGAAGCTTATTGGTCTTAAAATTAGATCCCCAGGAGGCAATAGACTCCTATTAATTGAGCCTAGTATACGGATTCATTTTACAAACGCTGTGATAAACTGGCGGGCTACAAACTTTGTTCTTATGATCAGAAAACATATTAATAACAAGGTAATAGAAGCAGTAAGGCAATATAGGTTCGATAGAATAGTGGAGATACAATTAGCTGACGGTTATCGAATAATCGCTGAGATCATACCACGGGGCAACTTTATAGTTGCTCGAGATGATAAAATTCTCTTCGCACTAGAACATGTCCATATGAGAGACCGCTCAATTTACCCTGGAGCTCATTTTAAGTATCCTCCTCAGAGCCCAGAAGATCCAAGAAAAATTCCATTTGAGTCGTTTCAAGAAAAGATCATGAGCGGCAAAACAACCTTACATGGCTTATTAAAAATCGGAATTGGAAAGAAGTATGCATTAGAAGCATGTTTTAGGGCTGGAATTGATTGTAATGAAAAACCTACAGAATTATCAAGAGAAAATCTTAAGGCGATTTACGAAACTGTGAGAAATATTCTTGATGAAATTTGTGAAAACATACTCTCTCCGCGTGTATATTTTAGAGATGATAAAGTTGTAGCCTTTGCCCCGATTAAATTGCATTTCTTTGAAACCAATGAATATGAAGTAAAGAAATTCCAGAACTTCAGTGACGCATTAGATTTCTTCTTCCCGAGATTATATGCTGAAAAACCGGAGACTGAATTTCTTGCTATGCTGAGGCGGGAGAGAAAGAAGCTACTTGGAAGAATCAAAGCGCAAAAAGAAAGAATAGACGAATTAAAAAAAGAGGAAGAACGCGCTAAAAGGATAGCTGAGAAAATTTATGAGAATTTGAGAATTCTTCAGCAGATTCATGATACGATAAAACGGGCAAGACTTGAGAAAAAGCTAGAATGGGATGAAATACTAAAGAGAATTGAGGATGGAAAGAAAAAAGGAATAAAAGAGGCACTAATGATTGAAAAAATAAGCCGTGATGGACGCATTTTCGTAAAACTAAACTCCGAAGTTATAGTACTTGACATAAGAAAAGATCTTCATGAAATTGCTGAAGAATACTATAAGAAGGCCAAAAAGACTCGGGAAAAAATATCTACAGCTGAGAAAGAGCTTAAAAAATCGCTTGAAGAACTCGAAAGACTAGAGGAAAAAATCAGGAAGCAATTAGAGGAAGAGAGGATAATCATTAAGGCTCGTCCAAAACAATGGTATGACTCTTTTTATTGGTTCATTTCAAGCGATGGTTTCTTAGTAGTAGCGGGTAAAGATGCGTCATCAAATGAAAGGCTTGTAAGGAAATATTTAGATAAGAACGACTTATTCCTACACGCGGAGATACACGGTGGATCAGCGGTCATTATTAAGAATCCTAAGGGTGTAGAAATACCAGAGAGAACCATACTGGAGGCAGCCATGTTCGCTGCCGCGAGATCAAAAGCATGGAATAAAGGATTAACAGCGGTTGATGTCTTTTGGACCCCCTCAGATAAAGTTTCTTTAACACCTCCATCCGGCATGTATAGGCCAACAGGAGCATTCATAATTAGAGAAAAAAATTACTTAAGGAACGTCTCTCTGAAGTTAGCAATAGGAATCAAAGTTGAAAGAGTAAATGATGAAGTAATCGTTGACATCTTATCCGGTCCTCCCGATGCAATTAGTAGAGAGACAGATCTTTACGTGATTTTAGTTCCAGGTGATTGGAAAAAAAGTGCCATTGCGAGAAAGATAATTGAAAAATTGTCAAGAAAAGCAGAGAATGATCCTGTAAAGTTAAAAGCCATAAAAAGTGTAAAAGTAGAGAGGATTATAGACCTTATTCCAGGACCTTCTAAAATCTTAGAGAATGGAGATGAGAAAGATGAATAGCCCTTCTCTTCTAGTTAAGGATTTCATGCGCAGATACACCATGATAGATAAGGATGACCTAATACCCCAGGCTTACTGGACGTTGGAAAGTAGAAAGGATACCCATTTAGTGGTCACAGAAGATGATCGACCAGTTGGAATAGTTTCCTACCGTGATTTTCTAAGGATCCTTACAGATAGGGCTCGAAGAAAACATATCGCCAAGCTTCATGTATCAAGCCTGATGACAGAAAAGCTAATAACAATCAGTGAAAACGCCACAATAAAGGAAGCATGTGAAATTATGCTTAATAAGAACATTTCCAGCGTATTAGTGACTAAGGATGAGGAAATAATAGGTATAGTTACAAAGAGAGATCTCCTCAGAAAGATCGATTTATTACCCCAGAAAGCTGTAAGAGAACTCATGACTCCCCGAGAAGAACTCATCGTAGCTCCAAGCGGAACAAAAATAACTGGCGCTGAACAAATAATGCGAGAGAATAATATAAGCACTCTTCCTATAGTGTCTGGTGATAAGCTAGTAGGTTACGTTGATATTCATGTATTGTCGCGCTTTCTAATGAGAATTTTCTTAGATCCTAAGCATAGGCATCCAGATAAACTGATCAGAGAGATAACAGTAGGGGATATTATGAAAGGACCAGTATATGTGTTGCCGGAATATCCTATTAAAGAATTTGCTAAGGAAGTTTTAAGAAGAAAAACAAAGGGAGCTGCGGTAGTATTATCTCCAGAAACAATGAAATTAGAGGGAGTTATAACTGATACGGATATTGCGAAATACATTTACCTTGAACTTTAAGAGAAAGAATGGCGGGCCCGGCGGGACTCGAACCCGCGACCGACGGCTCTCTCCCGCAATTTATCACTCAGCAGTTAGGAGGCCGCCGCTCTCTCCTACTGAGCTACGGGCCCGCTTATCTGCAGAGAATATTATCTATGTCAGACGAGATAAAAAATTATTGCTCAGATAATCGCTAACTATCACATATAATAAAACTGCTATCAATAAAATACTTTTTAACTCTAAATTCTCAGCCTATTTGAGTTTATCTTATCATTTGTTAATAAATGGAAAGATGTACATACTTTTTGCGGATATCTCTAATTAAGCCATACAATTAATCTGCTCTCCGGTATATCAAATATTCACACTATTTTCTAACTAAACTCTATAAAAAGCAAGATTCATGTTCATCAGTAGATACCTCTGAATCCCCGTAATTAATTATAGTCAAATTGTCCGATTTGACTACAATCAAAAGTTATCCCACGCCAATTCTTCTTTTTCCGATTTCTTCCCAGTTATCGTTTAATTTTAGGTAACCCATCCGGATGATTGCAATATCATTTTGACTCTTGAAAAAGAGGGCTTTAATTAGCATCTTTTGATGCTGAAAATCTATATCTTTTAAAATACCTACTGCTATTAAATCCCCGCTCTTATTGAGAAGACCTATGTAAAGATTTTCGTATACACTTTTTGGGATTATCCTTATCGGTATTTCCGTGATGTTCGCTCGTAATATCACTTTAGCGATCGCCTCAACGTTTTCAGCGCCCATTTTAGAAAGAATAGGCGAATGTTTTATAGTTTCCTTAGAAACATTCATCCGAGAGGCTATGAAAAGTGTTTTTACAGATACCATCAGCCTTCGTGCTTTGGCGGTAAGCTCTTCCTTAGCGTGCAGATGTTTGGGCTCTCTGGTTATTATTAGGAATATGTCTGGACTCACTTCGGCCCATAAAATTGTTACGTCTTCAAAGACCTTCGCTGGATTCGGGATAGGATAACCAGTTCCCAAGACACATTCTTGAAGAGAGATGTCACTGAACTTTACTTCTATAGTTTTTTCATGCGCTGTTTTTACGAATTTCTTAAAACTATATGTTCTAAGCGCTATTCTGGCAGGTCGGGCAGTTGATTTTAAAGTCTTTGGAGATGGTAGGCGGATTATCTCATTTGCCGATTTTTGAAGAAGTTTTACAAGGTGTTCAGCCTCTCTGTACTTTTCTAAGATTATAAGAAAGTCTGGATGAACACTATCCACTTTGTACAGTTTTAATGCTCTAGCAGGACCACCATGAACCATTCCAGTAGTATCGATTAATATTGCGTCACACTTATTTCTGAGAAAGGAGAATAACTTGCTTACCCCAATCACTTGTGGCAAGAGATGTCCTTCTGGCGTCTTATCCCCAATAAAGTATCCTACCTCCATCGGAATATCGCTTAGATCTAGAACTGGATGGCGAATTATTGCAGCACCAATAACTCCAGGGGGACCAATTTTTGATTGCCCAATATCTGCATCAAGTATCCCTACAGTATACCCCTTCTTAACTAATTTATTTGTTAGCAAGAGAATAAGTGAGCTCTTACCAACATCTGTGTATCCAAGTACGCATATGGATAAATTTTTCTTATCCTCCATAGCATTTAATATGCGCTCTATTGTCTTAAACCATTCTGGAGGAAAAAGATCTTCACTAATGCGTACTAAATCGCAGTTTTCGAGAATAAGCTTAGAATCCTCAATAACTAGGATAGGAAAAACTCGCCCAATGGGAACGTATATTTTTTCACCAGCTCCTAATCGCATACCAAATATTTCTAATAAGCCCTCTACGATGAAGAAATAGCCACCTCGCTCACTTTTAATAAGACACTTTTGGCCACGTTTAAGTTCGACCTCCAAGGCTAACATCCTCTACAAATGATGATGACTACTCCAGATCTGCTAAGGCCTTCAGAATTCAGTAATTATCAACGAATCATTATGAAAATTAAACATCTAATTTGCCAACAATAGGAAATTCTTGGATACGATTAAGAAGGGAAGTAAGGGGAGTGCATTGTTAATAATCTACCGCAAAAAATTTAAAAACAGATATGAAGGCTAGAATAATTGATATAGACAGAGGAGCTTAAAGTAAAATGGGCCCGTAGCTCAGCCTGGCTAGAGCGCCCGGCTGATAAATACTCCAGTTCGATAAAAAAGATTTCAGAAATTCAAGAAGAACTTTAAGGGGGTATTCAGAGACCGGGAGGTCGGCGGTTCAAATCCGCCCGGGCCCACCATTCTACTTCTATTTAATCTTGGAAAACCGTGCTAAAGTATCTATTTGTGCAGAGCTATGATTAAATTGTACTCGTCAACAGCTCATTTTGACTTCTCTTGATGTTATTTTTGAGTTTACTTCAATACAATACTTCGCATTTCTAAACTTTAAGTACGAGAAAGATAAAAATGAGCCTATAACTTGTAGATAAGAGAATATAATCACGAAGTAGAAAAAAGAAGAAATAGTAAAGAAATTTTGATATGCTTGATAATCTTCTAAGCTGAGCATCTGGAGAAAATCGATTAGAGGAATTTTTTAAATATTGTGATTATTGGATATGTTTCGTTAATCCAGTGGGAAGTAGGGGTCACGAATGGGGAAGAAGATCACTTTAACATTCCTTGTAAAGGGAGGGGAAGCTACACCAGGGCCCCCCTTAGGACCAGCTTTGGGTCAGCTGGGTTTGCCTGTTGGTAGGGTTGTAGCGGATATTAACAAGGCAACTAGCTCTTGGAAGGGTTTGGTTGTTCCTGTTAAGGTAATAGTTGATACGGCAGAGAGAAAATGGGAAATAGAGGTTGGAGTCCCATATACTTCGGCTCTCATCCTTAAAGAGTTAAAAAAGGAAAAAGGATCTGGTCAGGCAGGTAAGGAAGTTATAGGAGATTTATCCTTAGAGAAGGTAGTCGAAATTGCTAAGATGAAAATGGATAGTATGTATGTAAAGGATCTTAGGGGTGCAATAAAGAGCGTCTTAGGTACGATGGTTTCTATGGGTGTGACTTGTGAGGGAAAGGATCCGAGAGAGATTATACGAAATCTTGATGAATGGTTAAAGAAGAAAAATATAAAGCTTGAATGAAACTTCCTTTATATTCCCACCTATAAATGAATAAAAAATAGATGATCCGATGAAAAACAAGAAGGTGATTATGTATGTCATTACCGCCTTATGTAACATGGGAAACCCCCTCAGAATTAGCTGGAGAAGCCTTAAAACTCCTTGAAGAAGTGAGACGTGAAGGAGGTAAAGTAAGAAAAGGCGTAAATGAAACTACTAAAGCCATTGAAAGAGGACAGGCCAAGCTTGTTTATATCGCAATGGACGTGAATCCTCCAGAAATCGTCATGCATTTACCTCCGCTCTGCGAAGAGAGAGGAGTACCATACCTTTTCGTCCCTTCCAAAGCAGAACTTGGTAAAGCTGCGGGTATAGAACGTCCGGCATCTTCGGCTGCGATTGTGGATCCTGGGAGAGCTACTGAGAAACTTCAGAGAATTATTCAGAAAATACGCGAACTTCGTTTAGTGAAAAAATAGCATTTTAAATATCCCTCACATCCTATCCTTTCAATATTTCTCTTATACGGGTGCTAAAGATGCCAAAAAAGAAAAAGGGAGAGGAGAAAAAATCGGAAGAATCATCTGTAATTGAAGATATAGGAATTCCTGCAGTCGTTGAATATATTGTAGAACGCATGGGTAGGGCTGGTGAAGTTATTCAGGTAAGAGCAAGAATATTAGAGGGTCCCGATAAGGGTCGAATAATTACTAGAAACGTGAAGGGTCCTGTGAGGCCAGGGGATATTTTAATGCTAAGGGAAACTGAGAGAGAAGCTACCAGAATTAAAGCTCAAAGGAGGTAAAGAGAATGCCGAAATGTTCTTTTTGTGGAAAAGAAATACCCCCTGGTACGGGCATTAAATACGTTTTTACATCTGGTAAAGAATTATGGTTTTGTTCAAAAAAATGTAAGATCCATGCGCTAGAAAGAAAAAGAAATCCAGCAAAGGTAAAATGGACCGAAGCATATCGAATTGCGAGAAAGAAAAGAGTATCTTAGGATCAAATTGCAAGCTATCAAGAAAAGCTTTATGAATCATTTTGTGCTGTCTTCTTTTTTAACCCCAATACTCTTCCTAATTAAAATTCAATAACTCTACTAAATTATCTAAACTCTTTTCTGGAGGGATGAACCATGAGTTCTGATGAAAAAAGGCAGGCACTAGAGAATGCTAAAAAAATTCTCGTAAAAATCTCTCGTGATTTAAGCACACCGAGAAATATTAGAAGAGCAGCTCGTAATGCATTAAGAGAATTAGAAAATGAGGAATTAAGTCTTGCTTTAAGGGCTGCAAATGCTATAGATATTTTGCAGGAGATAACAGATGATCCCCAGATCCCCCCCTTCGCCAGAACAGCCATCTTAGAGGCTATATCTCTCCTAGATATTGTTGCTAAGGAATGAGAGGACAAAAACATATCTGCACTTTTATTTTTTATTCTTCTATTCTTCCGAGACCGTACCTATTCTTTCTCGCGTGATCCTTGCTAGGTCTGCTAGTTGTTCCTTGTAAATATCTGGGAAGACTCTATATAGCATTGCAAGCCGAGCAGCTTCCTGAAAAACCCTTTTAACCCCTTTTCCATCTATAGCGATTGTTCTAAATACTGGAAATGGACCATCTAGTCTTAACGCTCTTAACAAAACAGTCTCTGGCAGGGCATCCGCCAAGTCTCTCTTATTTAGAGCAATAATTATAGGGATTTCTCCCCATTTATCTCCTAAGAATTCCCTGAGTTCATTAATGCTGTAGATATTTTCATTTAATGCATTAGGATCGCTATCAACTACGAAAATTATAGCATCAGCTCCTTCTAGAATTAGCTTTCTCTGCCTTTTATGCCTTCTCTGTCCCGGAACAGTATAAACGTCAAATAATACTTTTCCCTTAGTAGCGAATGGTACGTAATCAAAATATAATGTTCTACCGTCAGTTCCCTCTATTGAATGAATTCTTCCTTTTTTGAGCCCAAGGATCTTATTATATAGCATCTTCACCATTGTGGTTTTCCCAGCCATTGATGGACCATAGAAAACTATTTTGAACCTATAGTAGCCATGCTTATCTTTGTAAACCAATTATCCCACCTCCCAGTCATTTAGCTCATAACTCGTAATTTCCATTTAAATCACACTATTATAAAAAACATACATAAAGTTTAACAATGCAATGCCATGAACTTCAGTATTTTTATACACTTTCAATGACTTCGCAGTAATTTTATGAGACCATCGCTTGTCAAAATCAAAATATCCCTATACATCTCTATGCCTTAAAGTATCCTAGGCGCTAATAAGTAAATAAGTTCTGTTCCGCCGCCAACCATGAAAGTCATTTTCAGCGGCATATTCTTTGAGTACTCAATCCTAACGACATCAGCAACTTTAGCTGCTCTGATGAATTTCTTTAAGAAGTCAAGAGAATATAATGCTTCAGCATCATTTCTTATTTCATACTGAACTACGGTATCTTCTCGTTCTAGAGGCGCAACATATTCATAAAAACCCCCTGTCTCGCTTTCTGCTACGAACCTCATCTCCTTGCTATCGCTTAAGGTCACGAGTCTTAAATCCTCACCGACTACTTTTGCATCAGAGATTATATCATTAAGGAAACTAGCAGGAGCGAATTCTACCGAGACATCATACTGGAGCTCCTTTATATTTATTCTAGTTTCTTCCGGTATCTCGATTATCGGTAATGCAAATGTTCTTTGAAGGGATCTCTCGTCTATCGTTCCTCTATAGAAAGTGACTGCAAAAAATTGTCTATTTCTCTCTCTTCTAAGTGATAATAATACGCTATCTTTGGCCTTACCTCTTTGAAAAACTTTTTTCAGTTCTGAAAAGTTGATACCAATGATTATCGTATCCCCTCCTTCAGGGGGTTCAAATTCATACCTATGAAAAACATTAGTCGGCATTTTCAGAATAACCATTGCTACTCTTGACTCATCTATTGCAGAGAATTCTACCCCATCCTCTTTCACATAGAAATTTCCTTCACTAATCACACCTGATATTGCCGCGATAATCTCTCTTAACGTTTTTGCTTCATCATAAGCTGCCTCCCATCTCACATCTATTCCCTCCATAGTAGGTTATACCAAAATTTCTCATTCAAATCTATTTGATAGTTTATTTTTGATTAAATCTTTTTGTGAAACATTCACATCCAAATTAAAAGCACAATATAATATGTGTAATACTCACAGCATATTATTACCTTCTAAGATATCGTTTGGATAAAAATTAAAGCACATTAGCCAAGAAAAACACGCACCAGACTTTAACTCAAAAGAAGGATGAAAAACCCGCCCCCACGGTTTCCGTGTTCGGAATGGGAACGGGCGTGACCCCTCCCCTGTGGCCGCGTCCCCCTTTAAGGAGGACGCAGCAAGGGCCTTTCCCGCGCCCTCGCGGAGCGCGGTACTCGGTCCCTCGTGGGAGGGCTTAGCTTCCGGCCGCGGGGGCGGGTAGATAATTTAAGCCAACAATATTCCACACAATTTGGTCTCTTTTTTAAATTTTACCTTTCTATGACTCTTGCTTAATTTTGAATGCTTAATTTTGAATAAAAATTAATCCATAGATCTCAGCCTGCCCATCGCCGCTCATCTAATCGCTCAAGGATGAATTCATCATTGATCAAGAGGTTATTATAATAGGAGTCTCCGCTATATGAATTTTTTAACTCTAGCTAGTCTCGGGAACGGCAAGGAGTCTCTTATGTGGTCGAGTTTAAGAACCCACATCAATAATCTCTCCACTCCTAATCCAAAACCGCTATGAGGAACGCTTCCATATCTTCTTAAATCAATATACCATTCATAATCTTTCGGATCGAAACCTTCCGACTTTATCCTTTCGATTAAAACATCTACTTTATCCTCTCTTTGACTCCCCCCAATTATTTCTCCATAACCCTCAGGAGCTAACAAATCTGCAGATAGACTTACCTCAGGTCTCTTTTCGTCAAGTTTAACATAAAAAGCTTTAATATTCGCTGGAAAATGCGTCAAAAAGAACCATTCTCCGATCTCTTCTGATAGTATCCTTTCCTCATCCCCACCAATATCGTCGCCCCATTCGATTTTTAATCCCTTTGACTGCAAAATCTCAATAGCTTCATCATACCTTATCCTCTTGAAAGGAATTCTCACATCTTCTAGCATCTCTAGTGATCCTCTGAATTCCTTAATAATCCGGGAAGCCACATCGTTCTCAAGTAATCTTTGAATAACGTAGTAAATAAGCTCTTCCTCAACTTTTAATATGTCATCTAAATCATACCATGCTGCTTCCGCCTCAAGATGCCAATATTCCGCTAAATGTCGTCTTGTCCTTGATTTTTCAGCTCTAAACGAGGGGGTTAGGCTCCAAACTTTGCCAAGTGAAAAAATCATTGCCTCCAAATATAACTGTGCTGATTGCGATAGATATACCTTAGCGTCATCAAAGTAGTTCACTGAGAAGAGAGTCGCTCCTCCTTCGCATGCTGTGCTAACTAAAATAGGTGGTGATACTTCATACCATCCATTTTTAGTGAAGTATTCTCTAGCAGCTCTTAGTAATGAATCTCTCACAATCCAAATTTTCGTATATTTTTGGGATCTAATAGCTAAATGTCTCCACCTCATAAGAACATCTGGGGGTTGCTCTTTTTTTCCTAGAGGATACGGGGATTCAGCAATAGATGTTACCTCTACGTCATTGGCGATTAACTCTTTCCCTCCTGGCGCTCTAGGATTGTTCACCATTCGACCTTTCACAATTATCGCGGATTCTTGGGAAATTTTCTCTACGAGTCCCCATTTCTCGTCTGGAAAGATCCCCCTTTTAATTACCACCTGGAGAATTTGCCATGGCAAAGTCATTGTTCTCAGATCTAAAAAGACTATTTTACCATGTTCTCTCTTCTTAATTACCCATCCTTTGAATTCTGAGAAAGATTCCATAGGATTTTCTGCCATACTTCATACCTTATCAAACTCAAATGTTTCTAACGGATGGACATATTTATGGTATCTTCTTAAAGATCGTCAACCCATTAATAATTTTCGCAGAATAACCCAATCAAGGTGAATTATTTGCTGATAGAAGTTAGCTGGCTTGGACGAGGCGGTCAAGGAGCTGTAACTGCCTCTCGTATATTAGCTAAAGCTGCTGTAAAAGAAAAATTGTGGGCTCAGTCAATCGTCTTCTTTGGTGCTGAAAGAAGAGGCGCACCAGTTTACGCCTATAATCGAATATCTGATAAATATATTAAGTACCATCATTTCGTGCATAACCCTGATGTTGCCATAGTTTTTGATGAAAGCTTATTAAAGATAACAAATATACTTGACCAACTTAAGGAAGGTGGCACGCTCATTTTGAATACCAGGAGTAAAGAAATACCCAAAGAAATTAAAGACAAAAGGCTGCGAGTTGCGGTAGTGAATGCTACTGATATCGCATTGGAGCTTAAGCTCACTGTAGCTGGTATACCCGTTGTTAATACAGCGATGATCGGAGCTTTTGCCAAAGTGATGAATTTGCCATCGATAGATTCTGTTGTAGAAGCAATTAGAGATACATGGAGTGGTAGTGTTGGTGAATTAAATGCTGAAGCTTCGAGAAGAGCTTATACTCAAACGAAAATAGTTAAGGAATTATAATCCGGGGGAGCAAAATGTCTGAGGAACATCTCTTATTACCTATCTCGAAACCCAAAATTGGAGCCGGTGGAAAGACGGGGACATGGCGTGTTTTTAGACCAATGATAGACGAGAGCCAATGTACTAAATGTTATCAATGCTGGATGTACTGTCCAGAGGGAGCTATAATCGTAGGTAAACGAGGAGATTATCCAAAAATAAACTATGACTACTGCAAGGGATGCTTAATTTGTTACGAAGTGTGTCCTGTTAAAGCGATTTCTAAAATTAGGGAGGGATAAATGATGCCAAGGATAGATGTTATAACTGGGAATGATGCTGCTGCTTGGGGAGCACGCTTAAGCAGGGTAGAAGTTATTGCTGCCTATCCAATTACTCCCCAGACAACAATCGTAGAAACTCTTTCTAAGTGGGTTGATACAGGAGAGATGAAAGCTAAATTTATCACAGTGGAATCAGAACACTCCGCGATGGCTGCGATTATAGGGGCTTCAGCAGCTGGGGCAAGAGCTTTTACCGCTACCTCTAGTCATGGCTTCTTTTATATGTTTGAAATGATTAGCTGGGCTGTAGGAGCTCGTGTACCAGTAGTTATGGCTGTAGTGGATAGAGCAATGGCTCCTCCGTGGAATATTTGGGCAGACTGGAATGATGCATTAGCCGCTAGGGATTTAGGCTGGATAATGTTTTTTGCTTCTAATAATCAAGAAGTTCTCGACACTATTATTCAAGCGTACAAAATTGCCGAAGATAAAAATGTTTTACTTCCTGCAATGGTTTGTCTAGAAGGCTTCGTTCTCAGTCACACCACAATGCCAGTCACTATTCATGATCAGGAGAAAGTGGATGAATACTTGCCACCCTATGAGCCGCCCCATTACGTGGTGAATCCAAAGATTGCTGAACCTCTTACATATGGTAATATATTATTTCCATGGGATTATGCAAAAGTTCGCCTAGCTATTCAGAAATCGATGGATAACGCTGTTGCTGTAATTAAGAAGGCATCTCAAGAATTTAAAGAAATATTCGGCACATGGCATGGAGATTTAATCAAAGAGTATAAAACTGATAATGCAGAGTACCTTATCATATCAATGGGTACCGTAGCTGAAGAAGCTGAGGCTGTTGTTGATAAATTGCGTGAAAAAGGAATGAAAATAGGGGCTATCAAAGTTAGAGCATTCCGACCATTTCCCAAGCAGGATATTGTAAAGGCAATCAAGGACGTCTCAAAAGTTTTCGTGGTCGATCGCGACATATCCTTTGGGTATGGTGGAATACTAGCGGGGGAAGTAAAGGCTGTGTTTCATGACAACAATATTGACGTGCCCGTGAAAGAGGCTATATTAGGAATTGGAGGAGATGAAATTTTACCCGAACATATTGAAAAATTTGTTTTAGAAAATAGGTGACGCGTATGGCTAAGACAATTCTTGACGAAGTTATAGAAGCGAGAGAGTATCTTTTACCGGGTCACACAGCATGTCCAGGATGCGGCTCAGCTCTAGCATTGAGATGGGTTCTTAAAGCGCTAGGCAAGGATACGATTTTAGTGATTCCAGCTAGCTGCTCAAGTGTTTATCAGGGGATATATCCCTCATCAGCTATTAATGTCTTCATTTTTAATGTTGCATTCGCATCAGCTGCAGCTGTCGCTTCTGGAATTTCCCAGGCACTTGAAGCTAAGGGTTATAAAGATGTAAACGTCGTTGTATGGGGTGGAGATGGAGGATTAGTAGATATTGGATTCGCTACAGTAAGCGGTGCTGCCGAGAGAAATGAGAATATATTAGTTATATGTTATGATAACGAAGCATACATGAATACTGGTATACAGCGATCTGGTAGCACTCCTCCAGGGGCTATAACTACCACGACACCTCTTGGGAAAATTGTAGGTTTTAAGAAACCAGCCCCCTTTATCTGGCTTCTTCATGGGGTTCCATACGTAGCTACAGCTAATGTTGCATATCCATTAGATTTATACCAAAAAGTCAAGAAAGCTTCTAAGATAAGAGGATTTAAGTACATTCACATATTCTCTCCATGTCCACCAGGTTGGCGTTTTGATGATTCAAAAACAATTGAAGTAGCAAAACTCGCTGTAGAGACGGGATATTGGATACTTTGGGAGGCCGAAAATATTGGCGGTAAAATAAGGTTTTCCTTATCACCACCCTCAAAGCCATATATCGATCCAGCTAAACGTAAACCAATAGAAGAATTCCTCAAGCTTCAGAAGCGCTTTGCAAGATTTACCGAGGAAAGTATTAACAAAATCAAGGAGTTCATCGACTATCAATGGTTCTTAGTCAAGAAGTTTCTAGAAGAAAAATGATTCAATGTGAGATTTTTCTTTTTTGTTACACCTTATTTTTTTATGTAAGTAATAATAATTTCTTAGCGGTAAAACGGGAACCATAAGACTATCAGGCATTAGCATCAAAGATCAATACTTTTTTGTCCTTAGAGAACGTCCTTTGTCTTTAGAAGCTCTATATGTGTTTGTGAGAATAATTCTATCAGCCGATTACGCTGTTCCTTCTTAAGTCCCTTCCAATCTAACAATACCATTGAAGGTTTAATAAGTGATCGCTCTAGAGAACTTAGGAGAATATTATCTGAGGCTTCATTTATTACATATCTTGAAGCAATATGGCCTAATGCTATCTCTGTGTCTGTGGCAATTTTTGTAAAGCTTGGAGCATAGTGAGGACCTCCAAAGCCTACTGCTACTTTCTTCTCCTTACATTCATACTTAGGAAGAGTTTTTAGAACCTCTATTAGTGTTTCAGTTAGCACTTTCACTGCTCTCATATCGTTCCATTCCGTCGGGCTGCTTCCTATTTCAATAAATGTAAGTGGTCTATCTATTGATGTCGGACCGTGATGCGTTGCCTCTAAACTAATGCTGTATTTTCTATCCAACCCAGCCTCCTTAGCTTTTTCTAGAAGTGTGATAATGCATAACTTCCCTAGGAATGGATCCGCAACTCCTAACTCCTCAGGATTTCCACCTAACGGATTACTCTTCAACCAGTTTCCAGTAAAATGTACTAGCAGACTAGGTACGTGAGAAGCTGATTCGTGTCTACTCACAAAGATAAATCTAGAGATCATATCTTTTAGTTTATTTATATCCTCAGCATAAACTAAATCTTTTTGAGTAATTATTATGAAAGAATTCAGATCTTTTGAAAAAAAGACCTTTTCTCTTTCCCATTTGACCTCAAGAGGAACTAAATTTTCTAGCGTCTCTTTTAATACTTTCAGAACATTAAGGCTTACGGTGTCTCTTTCAGAAAAAACAAGCCCAGGGAGTTTTTTCATAACACACCACTATTTAGGAAAAGACTTATTGGGGAATGAATAATAGAGAGACATGATTTTGATTTTATTTTTTTAGTCTTCTCCTTTTTAGTTCAGTCATTTTAACGTGAATGTAATCAAAAATTACTTTCGCTAGGAAATTAAAAGCTTTATCAATATTTTCTCCGGTCTTAGCTGAAGTCTCTATATAAGGTATTTTTACTCCCACTTGCTTACTCGCTAGTTCCGCATATTTATATCCAGCTTCTGGAGGAACGGATTGAGATGCTGAACCTCGAAGATCTATTTTATTACCTACTAAAACGAAAGGCCACATTCCTCCAGCATGCCTCCAGAATTCGCTTATCCACTTAGGTACGTTATAATATGTCTGCGGATTCGTCACATCAAATACTACTAGCGCAGCCCGCGCCCCCTTATAGTAAAGTGGTCTAACCTGATCAAAGGTAGGTTGCCCCGCTAGGTCCCATAAGAACCAATTAATTATTACTTCTCCCACTCTCTCATCATAATATCTTTGTGTTTTTATGTAAAAATCTGCTCCGATAGTCTTCTTGTACTCGTGAATAAAAGACTGACCTAGAAATCTACGTGCAATGGAGGTTTTTCCCACACCTCCATCTCCTATAAGAACAATTTTAACCTGCACCGTTTTTGGTGACACCTTCTTTTTTGCTATATCTGTCATTTATTAGCCACCATTACATGGTTTATCGGTGAACTATAGAAGAACAGTTTTTTCATTTTTAAAGTAATCACTTATTCGATAATCCCCTTTCATGACTCCTATTGTAGTAGTGGGAATGATAATATCGGGTTTTTTCGAAAAATCCTTTAAAGAGAGATCCTTTCGGCCCTTTAGGATTTGAACTATTAATACTATTAACCACTATTGACATAACTGATTTCTGAAAAAATTGGTACCAAGTATTATCCATCTGTACAAAAAAACGTAGCACAACCAATTTATCTGTATTATGCGTATGTTTTCCTTGTATTTTTATCGTATTTCCAGATTTAATAAAACCATGCGAAAGCTTGAGTATAAAAGGATCTAATATTAACGCTTAATCATTGAATAGGCGTTTTACATGATCTCCACCAATGATGTCTGCCTGATTAAAAATAATTTAAAGTGCCCCTACTGTGGATCTTCTAACTTGAAATTTAATGATTATGGCGCTTTGGTATGCCTTAATTGTGGATCCGTGATAGAAGATGTTGAGCTTTGTACCGAGAATGAAAGGAGATTTTTTAGCACTGACGATTTTCTACAATTACATAGAACTACATTACCAGAAGACCCTACGTTACAAAACATCAACACCGATTTATTACGGATTTCCCATAAATCGCCTAAAAAATACCTGTCTTACGAAACAAATAGAGAAAAAATGTTAAGAAAATTAAGAAACATCGTACGTGAATTTTCTAAGAATTTGCATTTTCCGCAATTCACAATAAAGACAGCATTGAATATATTACTTAGATACGCACAAAAGTATAGTATAAGAGAGAGGGAATTATTACCTTTCACTGCAGCTGCGCTTTATATAGCTGCGAAGCAGACAGGTCACCCCTGCCCCCTAGAAAGAATTCTAAAGACCGGAAATCTCAGCAAAAAGAGAATCTCCCGAGCTTATAAAAGGCTTAGAGAAAGATTAGGTATACAGATTCAACCCGTTAATCCTGAGTATTACATCATCTCTTTCGGTAGGGAGCTAGGTTTGTCTGGGAAAGCTATAAGATTAGCTATTAAGATATTAAAACATGCTTATAAAAGAGGATTAGCGATTGGGAAAGATCCTGCGGGACTAGCTGCTGCCTCTCTCTATGCCGCTTCTATGATCACTGGGGAATATAGGTCTCGAAAAAAGATAGCTGAAGTTGCCTTCATAACAGAGGTTACTATCAAGAATAGGTATCAGGAGCTGAAGAAACACTTATCTGATCTTATCATCTTCAAGAAAACTTAATGAGAAAAGGTTCGTTATTCTTTAATAGTATACAATACCTCAAAAATCGAAATCATATTTAAATTAGACAATCATTTGTTATTGATAGTTATTATCTTAAAATGTGATACGTCGAACAAGAAATATTATTTGATTTCTAGGTCTAAATTTGCTGAGGCGAGAAAAATTGTCGATTAGACCGAATAATAATGAAGAGAAATATTCATTCGAATTTAAGATAGAGAATTGTGTAGGATCAGCCAATTTGGGCATTACAATAGATCTTCAGGAATTGTATAAAAGGCTCCTAAAGCTTCAAAATGAGATGAGGGAAACCACAGGGGGCGGTGAATTTATTGATGAATGGCCTTTCCTCGTCAGACATCAACCAAGAGAATTCCCTGGTCTTATTTTGAAACTAAGGTATAAGGTGCGAGCAAGCTTACTAATTTTTAGTTCGGGGAATATTGTGATTACTGGAGCTAAGAGTAGGGAGGAAATAGAGAAGGTAGCGGAGATCGTTGTGGACTTATTAAGAAAAGCGGGATTTAATGTTGAAGAAATACCGAGAATAGAGCTACAGAACATTGTGGCAAGTGCTGATCTCAAGAAGCCCATTAATTTAGAGTTAGTAGCAATGCTCGGAGGAGAAAAAGTCGCTTATGAACCAGAAATTTTTCCTGGACTAATTTATAGGATTGATCGTCCAAAAGTTGTTCTTCTCCTCTTTAGATCTGGTAAAGTAGTATGTACTGGCGCTAAATCTCGTGAGATGATTATTGAAGCTCTTAAGATTATTGATGAGCAATTGAGAGAAATGAACGCATATGTAGAAGAATTAAGCTTTTGAAAGCAGTCTTCTCTTTAAATAGTACTCTACACCGTCTTTACCTATAACTCGTATCCATCTAGCGACTAAATATTTTTTCTCACCCCACCATCTGGCGATACCATAGGCAATAATGAATTCTTCTCTCTTTATCTCTTCAGTGTCAACCATGTATAAAACCTCATTATATGCTACGATCTCACATATTATTTCGGGGTTCTCTATATCTTCAACAATAATAATAATTCCTCCTTCAGTTTCTTTAACCTCTCTCACTCGCCCTATCAATTTAAGATACTTTAAGTATACTTTCTTGGGATCTATATGCATGAACTCTCCTGGCGTTAAAAGAGGAGAACCACTCATCAGTAAAAGCCTCATCTCACTTATAACTAATAATTTTTTATTGAAAGTAATAAAAGAAGTCAGATAATCTATATGTTACAGCAACTCGATCGTTTTCTTGATGAGCTCTATAACTTTAGGCCTAACTCTATCAAATAACTTGAGAACTTCTTCGTGCGAAACTCTATCTTGTAAACCTGCAGCATAATTTGTTACTATACATATTGTTGCATAGCATATTTCCAATTCTTTAAAAAGAAAAACCTCGGGAACCCCTGTCATGCCAACTAAGTCACCACCAATCATTGCGAAAAACCGTATTTCTGCAGGGGTTTCAAACCGTGGTCCTTCTGTGCATACATAAGTCCCACCATCGTGTACTTTGATTCCAATCTGCTCCGCTGCTTTAAGTATTTTCTTTCTAAGATTGTTGCAATAAGGCTCCGTAACATCTGTATGCACCACCCCACATTTTTTCCTCCCATCTGGAAATACTATTTCAAAATCGCCATCAAAGAACGTGTAAACACGAGACTTCGTGAAATCAATCACTTGATCAGGAATAACAAGAGAACCCGGTGGAATATCTTTTCTTAAAGATCCAACCGCATTCGTTGCGATCACGTATCTAGCGCCAAGTTTAAAAAACACAAATGCGTTCGCTCTATAATTTACCCTGTGTGGTGGTAACTTATGCCCTTTTCCATGTCTTGATACAAAAGCTATTTTCTTTTCTTTAAGAGTTCCTAGTATAACATTAACCGTGCCAAACGGTGTTTCGATGGCCTTTTCTTCTTTATTCTCTAATTCAAAGAATTCATAAAATCCAGAACCACCGATAATTCCAGCATCAACTCTCATGTCATTAAAACCTCAAATGATTCTTCTAAACCAAAATAAATAGTGATAAAAACTTTTAAGTGATAACCAAGCAATTGATTAAAAGCATTAACACATAATATCTGTGCTGAATGGTGACATAAAGTGGGCAAAAGAGCCAAGCTTGAAATCCCATCAGAAATACTGAATAAATTCACTAAACCAAGTGAATATAGGCATCTACTGAGGTTAGTTCATATAGATGTTAGGGGGGATATTCCACTCTACTATGCTTTAACACAAGTAAAAGGGATAGGACCAACACTAGCCAATGCTATTATAAGAGTCTTAAATCTAGATCCCAATATGCCAGTAGGGTTCTTAACCGATGAGCAAATTAAGATAATAGAGAACGTCGCAAGAGATCCTACAAAATACGGCATCCCTGGATGGCTCCTTAATAGACCACGTGACCCCCAGACAGGAAAAAATCTTCATTATATTGGCCCAGATCTAGTGTTAAGAATTAGGCAGGATATTGAACTAATGAAACAAATTAAATGCTGGAAAGGCATTCGCCACGCACTCGGTCTTAAAGTCAGGGGTCAAAGAACCAGAACTACTGGAAGAAAAGGCCTAACTGTAGGTGTAACTAAGAAGAAATCTTAAAGGTGATACTTATGGGCGATCCTAAAAGACAAAGAAAGAAGTATGAAACACCTACTCACCCATGGCAGAAAGACCGTTTAATTGAAGAATTGCGACTTGTGGGGCAGTATGGATTAAGAAATAAACGAGAATTATGGAGGTTTAAAACCATGTTGTCAGAAATAAGGGCAAGAGCACGACAACTTTTAGCAGTTTCTCCTGAAGAAAGACAGGCGCAGGAAAAGGCGCTTATCAGGAGATTATACGAAATGGGTATTCTAGATGAAAATGCAACATTAGATGACGTCCTAAGCCTCACCGTTGAGGATCTTCTCAAACGCCGTTTACAAACAGTTGTTTATGAACTAGGCATTGCAAGAACAATTCATCAAGCTAGGCAAATGATTGTTCATAGGCACATAACGGTTAATGGTAGAGTAGTTACCTCCCCGAGCTATATAGTTAAGAGAAGTGACGTAGTAGCGCTTCATCCAAGATCACCATTTAATAAGATTTTAAAAGAAACTCAGGCAACTCTAGCATCTCCAGAGGCATCTAAAGGAGAAGAGTAAAAATGAATTATTATCCACCAAATTTGTGACTAATCTATAAATAATGAAACAACGGAAGTGATTATAATGCCCGCGGAGAAAGAAGACCCTCTAAAAATTGGTATCGTTCACATCTATGCTAGCAAAAATAATACTATTGTTCACATAACTGATGCTACTGGGGCGGAAACAATTTCTAGAAAAAGTGGGGGTATGTTCACGGATGCTGACAGGAATAAACCTACTCCTTGGGTGGCTATGCTTGTAGCCAAGGCAGCAGCTGAAGAAGCTCGTGCTGCTGGAATTACACGCGTGATAGTACGTGTACGTGGTATTGGCGGGAATAGATCTCCCCAGCCAAATAACCGGGCAGCTAGTGCAGCTATTAAGGCTCTAGTCAGAGCTGGCCTCAAAATTATATCGATCGAAGATGTCACGCCTATACCACATGATAGTATTAGGAAACCTGGAGGCAGAAGGGGTAGAAGAGTCTAGCGGTGATAATTTATGAGTAGTAGAGGACGCTTGAGAAGAAAGAGAAAATTCTGGATAACTGCTTATGCCCCAGAGCTTTTAGGAGGCGTTAATAGACCACTAGCGAAAATTCTATGCAGTGAGCCAGAAGATTTGATTAATCGCATAGTATTAGTTAAGGGAGTAGAGTTCACAAGAGATTTTGAGGATAGAGGTATGAACCTATACTTCAGGATAGTAAGAGTAACGCCTAGTGGAGCCTTTACTACACTTATTGGTCATGACTATGTTCGTGAAGTAATCTCATCAAAAGTTCGGAGAAGAATGTCCCGTGTTGAGGTTATAACTCGCGTGTATACAAAGGATGGACATAGAGTGAAGGTAAGTGTTCTAGCAATGACTATTCATCGCTGCAGAGAAATTCATAAGAGACTTATAAGAAAAATCTTCGAGGAATTTTTAGCCAATAAAGCAAAGGAGCATACATATGAAGAATTCATATATCATCTAGCTATTGCTAAGACTTGGCATGCTGAGATGATAAGACTTGCTCACAAAGTATATCCATTACGGGAATTCTTAATCTATAAGAGCAGAGCGGAAACGGCCATCGTACCTGCTGATGAAATAGAAAAAGCGGTAGAACAAAAAGAGGAAATAGGAAAAAGAGCAGAGACATTCGCCCTAAGAAAATAGTCTTACCCTTTCTTAGCTAAAACAATTTCTATCGTACTTATCCTATCAATTCTTCCCTCGGGATTCTTCACCACATTTGTTCCAATTTTTATAGACTCTACATCTACTACATTCCTCATATATCGTGTTCTAACAATTTCAGCAATATCAACTGCTCTGCTTATTCCAGCCCCTCTAGCTAGAATTCTGATTTTTTTCACATCTTTATTCATCATAGTGCTTATAACCGCAATTATATAGTTCATTAAACCCTTTCTACCCACGAATATTGTCGGGATTTCCTCTTGAGCCATATACCTCACCATATTTTTGCTTTTATTCTCGGAAATAAGGATGAGATAAGGAGAGAGTGGGATCATGGTTCCTAATCGCGATGATAAGATACTCTAAAATTAATTATAAGCAAAAGAAATGATTTTAGCCGTAATAATTAGTTAACCTGCTACTAAAATTATAAAGATTACTAACTGAACTTTTAATACTAGAGATTAAGTTTCTTTCCCATGCCCTATAAGTCGCTGAGCTCCGTCTTTTCTTATTATTACGGTGTCTTCTGCTTGAGCAATATAGCTTCCTTCTTTCTCTACTAAGACTGGGTAAGATATCAATACTCCAACCATATCCAGTGTTGCCAGACCAATACGAATATCCTCCTCTCTAAATTTGTTAAGTAGCCATCTCATAGTAAATGGTAATCCTTTTCTTTCCCTATAAACATGTCTAAGAATGTCTCTTGCAATCCTTACACGGATTGGCAGTCGCTTAGGAAGCTCTGGTAATATACTATAAATTCGGATATCATCGGAAGCTCTAGCATAACCTTCTCCGTTAGTCACGAAGATCTCTACTGCATATACTTCTCCTTCCTCTATTATTCCAGCGCTTTTTACGGATGCTGAAGTAGGAACTTCTTTTTCTCCATGCAGCAAATACTGATCAAGGAGATGACCATTCAGATTTCTAATTACTTTGAAACCCCTCTCTTTAACATAGTCTTCAATAATTTCTCCTATGTATGAAAGACGTGTTCTTGGCTTCATTGCCTCAATGGCTCTTCTTAGCGCCTCCTCTGCCACTTTTATCATTTCCTTTTTATCCTCATCCTCTCCGAAGTAGAAAGTTATCGCTCTATCCACAGGATACCCGTCTATGTGAACACCAAAGTCAATTTTTATCATATCTTCAGTCGATATTTGTTTTGCTTCTTCTGGTAATGGTGTATAATGAGCAGCTATATCATTGATGCAGATATTTACAGGAAACGCTGGTGAACCGCCTCTCTTCCTTATTTCTTCTTCGATTCTTTCTGCGATTGTTAGAATTTTCTCCGCCGGTTTAGTAATTGTAGAGATTATTTCTTGCTCGACAGCTCTAGCAATTGCGGCCGCTTTAAGGTATTTCTCTAATCTTTCTTCCGCTGTCTTAGCTGAGCTCTCCAAAACTTCTCACCAATTGGTTATTCCCGTGATCTCTTTAATGAAACTATCTTTGGTTTACCTAACATAACCCAGTACTCCACATACGTACCAGGCTGAATCTTATTTCTTAGATCCTCTCCCTCCGGCATACGCATTTCAATCACTTCATAGGTTTCTGCGTCCATTACTTCTACAGTATCTCCCATGACGTTTATTACTTGCCCTTCGCGCTTTGATATGATTGGAACTGGAATCTTATCGCTCACTGGCTTTATTATTGTGCGCTTAACACCGTCAAATACCCCTATAGCTACGATTCTAGCTTTTGCACTTCCATGTTTTCCTGGCTTACTTTTTGAAATAGATACAACTTTGCTTGGTTCGCCATCAATAATAATGTAATGTCCTTCCTTTATCTTAGAAATTGGCACGTACTTTACGTCTCCAGACAATTCGTCAGACATTGTACATCACCCGTTATTTTTACTGAAATAATGCGACAATAACCACTAATTTAACTTTTTAAATAAAAATGTATAAGCAAGAAGAATTCAAGTCGCTTTATACTAATACAAACGTTTTACTTATCATCGTTGATTAGACATGTGTAATATCTAGAAGCGGAATAAAAAGAAAAATTTATAAATAGACTGAGAAAGCTAAAAGACAATACCATAATAGTCTTTCAAAGTTATCTTGTAAGAGGCTCTCATATGGTTAAGTTCTGCCCTAAATGCGGCTCGATCATGACGATTAAGAGAGAGAATAATAAGACGATCGCATATTGTAGTGTATGCGGATTCTCAATGGAACTTACTAAGAAAGAAAAAAGCGTCGGTCTTACTCCTTCAGAAATCACTGAAAAAACAGCAATCAAATCTGGAGTGATCAAGGAAAAACCCCTAAAAAAGATTCTTATAGACGAAGACACAGTAAAAGAGGCATTAAGTCTCCTCGGAGAATCTGAATCAGAATAATTCTCGTGAACTTTAATGATTAGTTCTTTGGTCACATTTTTATTTCCTGTCAGAGTAAACTCTATGTTAAAGATTAAAAGCTCTTATTACCATTGGGAGATGCCTTAATGCATTTTACTACCCATGATACACGAATAGAACCCCAGTTTATAAATCATGAAAAAATCACTCAGTTCTATGAAGAATTATTCAAAAGATGGCATACTGATGATCAATCTTTAAAAGACCTCTTCATAGCATCGATTTTGGTGAGAGATTCTAAAGTACTTTTGATTGGTCCTCCAGAAGCTGGAAAGACAACATTGATTAGGCTAATAGCTAAGGGATTATCTAAGAAAGTAAACTCGGAGAATGAAATCATTTATGCTAAGGTTATTGGAGCTCCAGAGAAAACTTTACAGAAAGTCTTAGTTACAACTAATATCACTAAACTTCTGCGAGAAGGAAAAGAAGAGTTCCTAGTGCGTCCAATCGTTAAAGCTCGTGTGAAATTCATTAATGAAATAAATCGTTTCAGTAAAGCTGTGCAAGATGCATTATTGTCTCTTCTAGAAGAGAAGGAAATTGAATATGGTGGCGTAAAATTCACTACACCTTCTTACATCGCCTATGCTGATATGAATCCCTATCGTGGCGACATTGACAGGGCTTTAAAGACAAGGTTTATGCTATCCGCTTATATTCCCTTAGTCTCTCTATCTGGCTCTATACAAATTACCCAGCAAATTTTCAGAACGGACAGAGAAATAAGGGATATTGTCCAGACAATGCCAGAAATACTATCGATTAGAGAACTTGAAGAAATCTGGACTGATGTTGAAAGAGTGAGAATTCCAACAAATATATCCTTATTCGCTCACATGCTCATATGGGCCTTTCGAGCATGTAAATATGATAAATCAAAAATAATACCAGGTTATCTACGTTTAGCCTGTGCTCAATGTGAATATAATAACGAAATATGCTCACATATTCTTATCCCTCCTGGCGAAAGAGCCATAATAGCAGCTTTGCTATTTGCTAAGGCTCGAGCTTGGTTTTACAAGCGTAAGGAAGTTTCCTACGAGGATATTATTTGGGTGACCCCATGGGCTGTTGCTCATAGAATAGAACTTGTAACATCAATTAAAGCTGAGGTACCTAACCCATGGGAATGGAGTAAGAACGCCGTTAAAACACTAATCGAAACAAAATGGTATTCGAGAGAAGATGGCGAAGAGAGTTTCGGAATTTGGGCAAAAGGCTTATCACTTGCAATGCTTGCGTTAAAAGAACCACTTGACGAGTTTCTTCTTAATGTCCTAGAAACACATTATCCGAAGTTATTAAGGATGGAAAATGGTTTTGAAGCTCTCAAGGAACTTAGAGGCTTGGCATACGGAGAAAAAGCTGGGCGCGGAGATTTAGTACTTCAGGAATTGTATAAGCTACTTCGAGAGAAATATTCTGAAAAGTCCAAGAGGGCGCTCAAAAAGCTAGAACCGAAAGTACTAGAAATCATAACCAAAGAAGTGGTAGAATTAGATGAGCTTCTAGAAATTCTTAATAAATTAAATGAACCTCTACCAGAGGATACGGAGAAACTTAGAGATCTTGTTCTCGCAAAATTAGAAGAGTTAACGATTAGAGTATCACTTATGATGCCAGGTATTGTTGAGAGGATAAGAGACATTCTTTGTAAATATGGCTTCTCTCTCCCCGAAGTAACGAAATTCTTACAGGGACAGATTAGAACATTAAAAAATAATTATCTTCAAGCAAAGATTGTGGGCGGATTTTTGACTATAAGGGCAAAGAATACGGAAATAGCCCAAGAGATAAGAGAACAATTAGAGGGATGAAAATGCGGATTTTTGAAAAGGTACATTCTTCAGCAGTTCCATCTAGGGAGTTTCAAAAGGTACTATCTGCATTTTGCCGTCAAAGTAGTATGTATCCATCATTTATTCTAATCACTCCTCTAAGGAGTTATATTGAGAAATGGGGAGAGATTCCGGTTCCTAGAATTCCTCGTGAAGCGTTTCTTCATCCTGATGAGAAATATTTCCTCCTCATCGGCTTAAGTTACCACGCAATTATGCCAAGAAAGGAAATAAATCGTCTTTTATTGCGATCAATTATAGCAAAAACGTTCGGAATTAATTGGAAATCACCACTAGTATCGCAACTTTCTGGTCTTTTCTCGACAATTTATAGCTTTACAAAATTGGTTTCAAAAAAAGAATTTAAACAACATTGTAAAGATGCATTACGGTGGGCTTGCGCTGTTTTGGAAACTCAAAGACATCAGCTAAATTTAGCTGAGTTCCTTTATGTATACTATAGGCTCTTAAATGGAGTTCAAGAGAATAGTGAATACCTCGAATTAGCAAAGAATGTAAAAAATCTCATAGAGGACAAACTCTCTATAGAAGAAAAAATGCAACTTTTCTTTTACTTGCTTAGCCAGATAATTAGGAGAGATATGTTTAACGAACGCGATTTAAGAAACTTTCTTAGTCAATACAGCATTTCTTTAGGCTCACCTTATAATGAAGAAAAAGAAAGAAGCTGGGGACGTAATTGGAGAGCGGAGAAGAAAAAGAGTAAAGAAATCACTCCAGAAGAACTCCAGAAGCTTGCAAAGATCGATCAACAAAACGCATTAGAACTCGCAAAAGAACTCGATAAAAACTTAGGGAAGAAGGAAAAAGAAAAAGAAGAAACAAGAACTGCTCAACGTAAAGAAAAGGGATTCTTACCAGGATACTCAGATAGGCTTCGAATGTATCAGAAACTCTTAAGTCAGAGAAGATATATCGCTGCGGTTAGAAAGGTTCGTTTGGAAAGAATACTTGCCTCTCTCGAAATTAGACCTTCTGGAAAACAGGCTCTTGCGATTAGAGGGCAAACTGTCTGGGAGATTGGTGATGATGAGGATGAACTTAATATCGAAATGTCTTCAGAAACATTCGGATATGTTATTCCAAACCTCACAACATTAAGAAACCTATATGAAGAGGATGAAGAGGGACAAAAAAGAAGAGGAATTATGCACTTTGAACTAATTATTGATACGAGCGGATCTATGAATGGCCAACCACTTGAGACAGCAATAGATATAGCGATTGCCCTTATTGAAAAAGCTAGAAAAGTTGAAAATTCCATAGCTCTGGTGACATTCTCTAGTGGTGCATGGGAAGGATTACCTCCCTCCTTTGAATACGATGCAATAGAGGATATTGTTCTTCGATTGATGGCTGATGGTGGAACAAATCTTAGAGGAGCCCTTGATATTGTCGATTCTCACTTAAATTGCATAATGGGCTTAGGAGCGATTTTTCTCTTGACAGATACGGCAATTTGGGATATAAATAAGCAAGAAGTCCAAGAAAAACTCCGTGAATGGGCTCGTAAACATCCAGTATATCTCTTAGCAATTACGGACGAATTATATGAAGAAACAACATATGCTTTACGAAACTCTGCGATTAAACTGCTTAAAATTCCACCCACACATGAAGCTCCATGGGAAATAGTTTTAGATGCGTATGAAGAATTATAGTTATTTTAGTATTGGTTAATACTAGTCATTAGTGAACTTGCCTTAATTGTGAGAAGAATGCCTATCATAGCTAAGGTACCAACAAGTAAAGTCATTGAAACAACAATAGCGCTACTATCCTATCTTAGGTCGTTAAAAAATCTTGTTTTAAGCGATATGCAAATAAATGGCTATTTTCTCTATCGTTATCGAGGAATTTTGCTGGTGAGAAAGAGCCTTTCTGATGTATTACTTCTTAATGACTTCGACGCGGTGAGGAGATACTTAGTTTATGTAATGAGAAGCGTCTTGAGATCGGACCTTATAACATGGGCGAAGACAGCAGGATTGATTGAAATAATATTACATGCTAGGAGAGAGAAAAAATCTGGAATAATTGTATTAGAGGCTTCGAATGAGGAGGATCCTTCTAGGGGGAATCTCCGTTTAAGGATAATTATGCGAGATGTCGAAAGAGAAGCCAAGAATAAGATAGAAACTCATAGGAAGAGCGAGAATGATGTCGAGTCATTAATAGAAGAAATCGATGAGAAAATATATCAGGAAGATTTAAGGGATATTACTCCTCTAGATGTATATGAGTTCTTCCAGCCAAGGGAGATTGAAGGCATCCTCTCCATTATATCAAAGGTTGGAGGAGAGGGACTATTAACAGATTACGATGAGAATATTTAGGTTCTGCTTCAACTATTAATTATTAATTTAATAAATCTTAGTAGCCTTACTATGACTCGTTTAGTAATGGATTATAAATTGGAATTCCAAAGATGTTATGAATTAAAAAATAGCTGTGACTCAAACTTAATTTCTTAAGCTTTCTGAGCGAGATAAATATGCCTAAGTTCATATTTATAACTGGGGGCGTATTATCTGGTCTAGGAAAGGGAACAGTGGCTGCCTCTATAGCAAAGCTTCTCCAGTTTAGAGGCCTCTCAGTTTCCATGATTAAATGTGATCCATACCTAAATGTTGATGCTGGAACTATGAATCCAATTGAACATGGAGAAAATTTTGTATGCGAAGAAGTATGGCATTTCGCTCCTGTTCCAAATGTAGTATTTAGAATAGCTGAGGTAGATCAAGACTTTGGGACTTATGAAAGGTTTACCGGGGAAATTGTTCATCCAAGCCATAATATAACTAGTGGCCAAATATACTTAACAGTGATTCTCAAAGAAAGGTATGGAGAATATCTGGGAAAGACCGTTCAGATAATACCTCACGTAACTAATGAAATTAAGAGACGAATACTTCTGGTAGCCGAAGAAGGAAAAGATGTCATTATAGTTGAGATCGGAGGGACTGTAGGAGATATCGAAGGCATGCCTTTTTTAGAGGCTGTGCGTCAATTAAGACACGAACTTCCCCCTAATGACACACTACTCATCCACGTAACGTATGTCCCATATTTAAAAATCATTGGACAACAAAAAACAAAACCAACCCAACATAGCGTTCAAAGATTGCTACAGGCAGGTCTTTTACCCGACATAATAGTGGCCAGAAGCGAAGCCCCATTATCTAATGAAGCTCGTGCAAAAATAGCACTCTTTTCGGGCCTAAAAACCAATGCTGTGATATCAGCTCCAGATTGCGACGTGGTTTACGAGTTACCATTGCTTTTTGAGAAACAAGGATTAGGTGATCTTCTATTAGAGAAATTAAATCTTAAGCCCAGAATAAATCCTCAAAAAAATATTGAGGAGTGGAGAATTATTGTAAATAAATTCAAGCATTTCGATACCCAAGTAAATATCGCGATGGTTGGAAAATATACTCGCATAAGAGATTCCTACATTAGTATAATTGAGGCCCTCAAGCATGCTGGTGCTCATGAAGGAGTTGGAATTAATGCGATTTTTATTGATGCTGAAGAATTAGACCAAACTCAGCTAGAGAATTTTGATGGAATTTTATTGACCCCTGGGTTTGGCAAAAGAGCGACAGAAGGCATGATTTTAGCAGCGCGTATTGCTTTGATAAAACGTATACCATTTTTAGGTATATGCTTTGGGGCCCAATTAGGTGCTATAGCTTTCGCTCGAGAAGTCATGGGTTGGGCAAAAGCTAATTCTACAGAGATCGATCCCAATACACCTTATCCAGTTGTCGATCTGTTACCCTCTCAAAAAGACGTGAAGGCGAAAGGAGGAACTATGAGATTAGGGGGAATGAAAATTAGAATCCTCAAGGGGACAAAACTCTGGCTCGCCTATAACAGAGAATATGTCGTTGAAAGATTTCGACATAGGTATCACATCATTAAAAAATATGCTGAAAAAATGCGCGAGAAAGGCTTTATCGTGAATGCTGTTGACTTAGAAAACAATATAGCGGGTTTTGAGATCGAATGGCATCCCTTCTTCATAGGTGTCCAGTTTCATCCGGAATTTAAGAGCCGTCCCTTTGCCCCCTCCCCACCCTATAGGGCTTTTATCAGGGCAGTGAGAAAAAGGAAAGAGGAAAGTAAGAAAACATAAATTTTAAGCACTCTTAGAGGGAACTAGCTCTCTCGCTTTTTTAAGATCATTTATCACTTTTTCCATATCGTCTGCTACTTCCCTTAGCTTGTCAGCGATCTTTATTAACTTGCCTAAGGCTTCCTCAAGTAACTTATCTTGCTCCTCCATTTGGGCTAATAGTGCACTCATTTTAGCCCCAATCTCTGCTGCCTCTTCATAAGCTTCTATCTTTAAGGAATTCCAGTCCCAGATGATTTCATTATCCTTAATATCAAAGTCACAAATAATTCTTATGACATCTCTCTTCTCAATTTTCCTCCTCTGCAGCTCCTCAAAAACTCGTTTATTTAACTCAGCAGCAGCTTTTAAGATCGCATCGTCTGGTAATTTATCACCAAGCATGGCAAATAAGACTCTCCGAACTTTTCTGTCATAACCAGAAGCTCGTACGAAACCAGTACTTAATCGCACGCATATCACTTCCTTATGAATTGATCTTGCAATGTTACTTTCAACATTAATTATGCAACACTAAGCATTTTTTATATCAAAAATTATATCCTAGGAATTACCGAATTAAAAATTAATTATTAAATTTTTTAAACCAAAGTAGCATGTGCAAGGGATGTCGGAGTGGAAACTTATGAAAATTAAGTTGAATGGGAAAATAATTGATATAAGAGCGATCTGGATAGAAAATAAGCAAAAAGGCATTGTAAAAATGATAGATCAACGATACTTACCTTTTCGCATTGTCTTTTTTGAGAGTAAAAATGTTGATGAAACCGCTTGGGCAATTAAGAATATGGTTACTCGAGGAGCTCCTAATATTGGTGTGGCTGGGGCATATGGTATCTATCAAGCAGTTATTGAGGCCATTAATAAGGAAGATTTTCTTAAGCATATTATGAAAAAAGCAGAAATTCTTAAAGCTACTCGACCAACTGCTATTAATCTCTCCAACATCATTGATGAGGTATTAGATTTTATTTATAAAGAACTTGAGGATGGTGTTTCTAAAACAGAATTGATAGAAAGAGTTTATAATAAAGTAGAAAGCATTGCTAAAAGAGAGATAGAGGCGAATCATAAAATTGGAGAAATTGGTAAAAAATTGATCAAAGATGGAGATGATGTTTTAACGCATTGTAATGCGGGTGCTTTAGCAGCTGTCGATATTGGAACAGCTTTAGCTCCTATTCGATATGCACATTACGAGGGAAAAAAGATCACAGTCTATGTCAACGAAACTCGCCCATGGCTTCAAGGAGCTCGTCTAACTGCTTGGGAATTGGAAATGGAGAATATCCCTTATTATCTGATTTCTGATAATGCTTCAGGTTTATTCATGTATAAGGGTATCATAGACATCGTAATAGTGGGTGCTGACAGAATAGCGATGAACGGTGATGTGGCTAATAAAATAGGTACTTACAAATTAGCAGTAATTGCAAAAGAAAATAACATCCCTTTTTATGTTGCAGCTCCTCTCACAACATTTGATCCTAAAATCCCAAGTGGTGATGAAATTCCTATTGAAGAAAGATCACCAGAAGAGATCTTATATGTGTTAGGATACGATGATGAAACGAATTCATTAAGGAAAGTCAGGATCTCTCTCAATACATCTAAAGTTCTTAATCCAGTTTTTGATATTACACCATTCAAATACGTTGATGGAATTATAACAGAGGCGGGCATTTTAAGATCACAAGCAGATATTAAAAATGCAGTGAAAAACTTTATGAGAAAAAGAGATTGAATTCCAGTATTGAAGAGTGATGAAGCCATGATGTTTCCTTACTTAGATCTCATACTTCTATTTTGCTTAATAGGTCTTGTTCTACTCCTTATATATCTCTTCCTTACCCATGATGCCTTCAGAAAATACCGGATCTATCTAAAGATTAGATGGCGTATGCTATATTCTTTTGCACGCCATTTATACTATGATTTAGTATATTTAGTTAAGCTAGCTGAGTTAGTTAGAGTAATCGCAGCCTTAGCAATTCTCGCTGCTTTTATATTCATTTTAGCGCTGGGCTTCATAGCTTTTTGGAACATATACATGGTTAAGTACTTAGGCATGCACCCCATTAGTTTGCCCCAACCGCAACAGCTTTTAAGTAGTAGATTTAATATTTTTTGGATAGTTGGAACCGCTGGGGGTTCTCTCTTGTCGATGTTTATTAAACCAAAACTAGATAAATTTGCAGATAAGGTTAATGCGAAGCCAAGGATAATATATGTTTTTGGCTCTAATGTCCTTACACAAAAACTCATTAGAGATCTAATCAATTTAGGAATCGGCCCGATGATAGCTTTAATAGCCGAAAGAAAGTATTACTGGATAGAAGACTTAGGGAAAACGATTGATGTACTTATTCTTGATTCACCCGATGAATTAAAGATGCCAACGATATACGATAAGATCACGTTTAGGAACGCTCTGAAGATCATAAGTTTAGTTGATGATCCGGAATTAAACCAACATATAATATTAAATGTGCGACGAAATAATCCAGATGCAGAAATAATCATTTTATCTAGAAATAGACCATATATTTTAGACCTCGTTGGTGAGCATGTTAGAAATATCACAGTTATTGAGGACCTAGAAACAATTACTAGAGAGATAATTAGAAAACTTGCTTTAGGATTCATATATCCTCCAGTAATTGAAGCTCCGATTCCCGAGGATTATATAGGTAAACGACCTGATGATATAGAGAGAGACTTTAATCAAAAAATCATAGTTTTAGGAGTTAAAAGAAATGATAAAATACTTCACACTCCAGAGAAATTCGAGAAAAATGATATGCTAATTCTGTACCTAACAGATACCAGAGTTTTAAGAGAATTCCTCCAACTGCTACCACTTGAAAAAGAAGTTACAGAGATAAAGCAAGAAAAAGTTAAAGTCGAAGAAGAAGAAAAGAGGAACGTTCTCAAGATTTTGATGAAACCCAAATCTACGAATGAAATAGATAATGAGAACAAAACTTTATCATGATACTTGGATCAGCGAGGGCTCCCACTCCTCATTTTCTTCGGCGACTGTTTATTCATCATCTCCCTAATCACCTTTCTAATCACTTCAGTGGACTACATAAGATAAATATATCCCTTAACACCACATCATTCATGGATGAAAATGTATTGAATTAATGGGGAAGAATAATGAGCGAGTATTTACGTGAACCCGCTGTTGCGGGCTATTTCTATGAAGCTAATAAAAATCGACTATTAGAACAGATAAAGTGGGCTTTCATGCATCCCTTAGGCCCAGGCAAGCTTCCAGAAGGTCCTATTGGTAATGTTAGGAATATTATAGCTGCTCAGGTTCCTCATGCTGGTTATATATACTCAGGACCCGCTGCTGCGCATGTTTATTATGCCTTATATCAAGACGGCAAACCAGAAACATTTATTATCTTAGGACCTAACCATACTGGATTTGGTTCTGGGGTAGCTGTATACCCTAAAGGAGCATGGAAGACTCCTCTTGGTACTGTGAATATTGACGAGGAATTTGCAAAGGAGTTGCTCAAGCATGAACCTTTTGAGGAAGATCTTTTTGCGCACACTTCTGAGCATAGTATAGAAGTTCAGTTGCCCTTTCTTCAGTTCGTTTTTGGCAATGACATAAAAATTGTTCCAATTACATTGCTTGATCAGAGATTAGAAACAGCACTAAAAATTTCTGAAGCAATACTTAAGGTTACAGAAAAGCTAGAAAGAGATATCATCATTTTAGCGAGTTCTGATATGTCACATTATGAGCCCCACCAAACTGCACAAAGAAAAGATCTCAGAGCAATTGAATTTATTGAAAATATCGATCTAGAAGGCTTCTATAAATATATCTTAGCCGAAAACGTTAGTATGTGCGGCTTTGGTCCAGTAATGGTAGCTATGGCCGTATCAAGATATTATAATGCCACAGGTCTTCTTTTAAAATACTACACATCTGGTGATATAACGGGTGACTATCATGCTGTTGTAGGATATGCAGCAATAATATTCGGCCGTGGCTTAATTAAGCCAAAGAAAAAGACTACTAAAGTCATGGAAGTGCTTCCAACTTATTAGGACTGCTTTTTATTATCTATCGGGGATCTGTTAAATGGAAGATCTAAAGATTAGGAGAGCAATACCAGATGATCTTAATAAAGTCTTCGAAATTGAACAAAAATCGTTTAAACGGCCTTACCCAAAATACTACTTAGCATGGCTTATAAAAGGTCTTGCAGACATATTTCTAGTTGCTGAGTATAAGGGTCAGGTATTAGGGTATGTAGCTGGTCGTATTGAGTATAATAGATTAGGTCATGTAATAACTATCGCTGTACACCCAGAATGGAGAAGAAGAGGTATAGGTACTAAATTAATGCTATACATAATGAAACTTTTCCGAGAGTATGGTTGCGAGAGGGTTTATTTAGAAGTCCGTGTTAGTAATTTAGAGGCTATTAGACTATATGAGAAGTTAGGTTTTCGAATAACTCGCTTATTAAAGAATTATTACGAAGATGGTGAAGACGCTTATTTAATGTTGCGTGAACTTTAGGTATGATTTACGAGATGAAATCATTCCCTTTAATTGTTTAGTTAAAATCAGATGCGGGAGCAACGGTCATTAATATCCCGCAAATGCCTTTTCATCATCCTGTTCCTTAATTGAAATTAGCTGAGTTATACCCAACTTTGTTTCATCTATATCTTAATATCGCCGCCAATCCTTTAAATGCGTTGAGGAACATCTCTCCGATTTCTCCTTCGCTTGAAATGAATTCCACTTTTGCACCCGTTCTCTTTGCCTTTTCCAGTAAATATCTAACGACATCCTCGCTAATGACTTCTACCTTAGCGGGCGAACCATACTTAGAACAGATCTTATTTGCCCTTTCTTCCGCCTTCTTTCTTTCAAAATCGCTTGTAACCATTAACTCTAATGGGTCAACATTAACGTTTTCACATAAAATTCTTATTACATATCCCCGAAGTTTCTCATGAATTAATATCTTTTCCGCTTTACCCTCATCTAGCGCTTTATTAACCTCTTGAAAACCATATGCTACCAGCTCTGGTGAGGTAGCAGATAGCCCCATTAATTCATCTAATAGCTCTTTCTCTCGAATAAATTTGCTTTCCTTTATTAATTCCTTGGCTTCATAGAGAGCTTCTCTTAGTCCTGCTTCACCAAGATATTGAGTAGTCACTTTACCTAGAACTTTCTTTTTTAACCTATAATCAAGGTATTCACTTTCCATGAAATCATCCTTCGCAAAACCCGGTCCTCCAATTATTATCCCCTTCACATTTAAATCGAGAAATATTCTATTTGCCTCCTCAGCAACCCTCTTAAGAAACTCCCTATATGCCCCTTCTATTAGTCGCTCAAATCTTCTAGCTGACTGTCCACCTTTACTATGCTTAGGAGGCACATATCCAGAAATATTCTTTATCAATTCGATTCGAGTTCCATCCAGTAAGCCGATAGTGGCCTCATCCCGCTCTAATAAGATAATTCCATACTTCTCTTCCTCCTCTAGCATCTCTTTCAGAATACTTGTATCAAATTTAGAATCACATAAGTATCGCTTAATGCGAACAGGTTTGGGAGGAATAATTTCGTAGTATTCTAGTTTTCCCTCTTGGGTTATACCCGCATATATTATGAGTCCATTCTCTGGAATCTCTTTCCAGTATTTTAATCTACTTTGAATACTTGCTAATGCTGCCTGAACATTTTTTCTCGTAGTTCGTGATTTTATCCTCGCAGCCGTTGCTAACTCCTGACGTATTAACTCTGTTACTTCACTCATAGGCGTTCCAGGGGGAATTATAAGGGAGACTAGCGTGGTCGAATGACCATCTATTGCTGTCTTCTTATCTAGCTCCTCTACCAGTCTTTTCAACTCAAATCTTTGAGAGTCTTTAAGCTTTTCACTTTTCTCCTCTTCTACCATTTTCATTCCCTAAATAATTATCAATGTTGTTAAAAGGTGAAGAAAGAGTTAAAAAATAAGTTTTAAACCTAACTAGTTTCTCTTCCCGAGGAATTCCCGATATGTAGTAAAAAACAACGGCCATTCTTTACATTTTTAAAAGTAGGAGTACATATTCTTAGCATTTAGGTATAAGGCGTTCTTAATCTCTGGTGATTAAAAATGACAAATAATAAGAAGAGAAAAAGAGATTATTGGGATGAAGATCCATTCGAGCGCTTCTTAAGAAAGTTTTTTGGCTTTAAGTCGCCATTCGAAGAGTTCTTTAAGGAATTTAATGAAATGATGAGAAAGTTCATGAGAGAGTTTGAGTCATTTGAGTCATTTGAGTATCCATTCGAAAAAGAAATATTGAGAGAAAGAAAAGGACCAGTTAAGAGTTTTGTATATGGTTTTAGCATAACGATAGGTCCTGATGGTATCCCACGGATCAAAGAATTTGGAAATATAAGACCCACCCCTGCTGGAGTCGTTGCAAAAGAAGAGTGGGAACCATTATCTACGGTATATTCCGAAAACGATAAACTGAGAGTAATAGTAGATATCCCAGGTGCAAAGAAAGAATCAATTAGGATAAGCGCATCAGAAACCGACGTCGAGGTACGAGCAGAGGCTGAGCATCGGAAGTATTATAAGAAAATTCAATTACCAGAAGAAGTGATTCCAGAGAGTGCTAAGGCCAGATATAATAACGGAATCTTAGAAATAACATTCGAGAAAAAAAGGAAAGCTAAGAAAACAAAGGAGATACCTGTAGAATAGGATGTGTTAAGGAATACTGGGGAAACAAAAAATAATTATTTTTATTACCCTAATCAATCCCTTTCTAGACATTATATCTTCCTAATACATACTTGGTTTCGGTAGGAAATATTGAGCTGAGGAGATAGTAAAATGAGTGAGAAAAAGAAAAGCATATTTCTTAGAGTCTTACCAATGAGGGAATCGAGAGATGTTTATCGGGGTATCGCAAAGATTCACTGGTCAGACATGCAGGAGCTAGGTATTCGACCAGGAGATATCATCATTATTCGAGGAAACAAAGAAACAGCTGCAAGAACTTTTCCCGCAGATCCAGCAGATCCTCCTGGGACAATTCAGATTGATGGTTTAACGCGTGAAAATGCTGGCGTGAGAATAGATGAGTATGTCGAGGTGCGAAGGGCCAATGCTAAGGATGCTGAAGAAGTAATTATAGCTCCCATGCAAGAAATGTATTTTGATCCTCAGGGGTTAGCACATTATATGAAACGGTTATTACTAGATACTCCTGTAACTCTCAATGATAAGGTGATTATAAGACAATTTACACAGACATTTCCATTCACTATAGTGAGTTATAGACCAAGAAATGCAGATGCGGTTATTATCAGAGATTACACACGCGTAATTGTTCAACCACGCCCAGTTACATATGAGACTGGAGTCCCTCGTGTCACATGGGAAGATATAGGAGATCTGGAAAGGGCAAAACAACGTATTCGGGAACTTGTAGAGCTTCCTCTAAAGTATCCAGAACTCTTCAGACGACTCGGTATAGAGCCTCCTAAGGGAGTTTTACTTTATGGTCCTCCGGGGACTGGGAAAACTTTATTAGCCAAAGCTGTTGCCAATGAAGCAAATGCGTATTTCATTGCTATAAACGGTCCAGAAATCATGAGTAAGTGGTACGGTGAGAGCGAGAGACGATTAAGAGAGATATTCGAGGAAGCAAAGAAGAATGCTCCAGCTATAATATTCATCGATGAGATAGACGCCATAGCACCAAAGAGAGAGGAAGTTGTAGGAGAAGTGGAGAAACGAGTAGTCTCTCAATTACTAACTCTTATGGATGGACTACAAGAAAGAGGAGATGTGATCGTAATCGCTGCTACTAATCGCCCAGATGCCTTAGATCCAGCATTAAGAAGACCTGGAAGATTCGATCGTGAGATAGAGATCCCTGTTCCTAATAAGGAGGCAAGACTGGAAATCCTTAAAGTTCATACTAGAGGCGTACCGCTAGCTGAAGATGTTGATCTAGAAAAAATTGCAGAAGTAACGCATGGCTACACTGGTGCCGATTTAGCAGCTTTAGTTCGGGAAGCTGGAATGTCTGCTTTAAGGAGAATCTTACCTAAACTTAATCTTGAGCAAAAACGTTTAGACCCTAAGATACTTGAAGAACTTAAGGTTACAATGGAGGACTTTAAGAATGCGATGAAGGAAATAAGACCTTCTGGCATGAGAGAATTCGCAATAGAGGTCCCCAACGTGCATTGGGAAGATATAGGGGGCTTAAAAGAAGTAAAAAGGAAATTACAAGAAATGGTCGAATGGCCACTGAAATATCGAGAGTTATTCGAATATGCTGGATTAAGACCTCCTAAGGGAATTCTGCTCTATGGTCCTCCAGGGACTGGGAAAACTTTATTAGCCAAAGCCGTTGCCACAGAAAGCGGCGCTAACTTCATAGCTGTTCGTGGTCCAGAAATATTATCAAAGTGGGTAGGGGAGAGCGAAAGAGCTATTAGGGAAATTTTTAGAAAAGCCAGAACATATGCCCCCGCGATAATTTTCTTTGATGAGATCGATGCTATAGCACCTAAAAGAGGAGCTGGTATAGGAGACGCCCGGGTTACAGAGAGAATTGTTTCGCAATTATTAACGGAGATGGATGGAATAGAAGAATTACATGATGTAGTCGTCATCGCAGCCACCAATAGACCAGATCTTTTAGATCCTGCCTTATTAAGACCAGGAAGATTCGATAGGGTAATAGAAGTTCCAATGCCCGATTTAAAAGCGCGAGAAGAAATATTCAAGATTCACATGAAGAAGCATGCTAAGGCTTTAGAAGGCGACGTCGATGAGCTAGCAAGAGAATTCGCAAAGATCACCAAGGATTTCTCAGGAGCTGATATCGAAGCTGTTTGCAGAGAAGCGGCTATGAAAGGTTTAAGAGAATTCGTTGAAAAAATAGGTGATCCGAAGAAGTTAAAAGACGCGCTTAAGAACAATCCAAAGTTCATTCGCAAAGAACACTTCCTAAAAAGCATTGAAGAGTTAAAGAAGAGAAAAAAGCTATTTGAAGAGGAAGCCAGAAAGCCGGAAGTACCTATTACAGAATACGTCTAAGAACTACTTGTCCCTTCCCCTTTCCACATTCCCTCATACAATTTCTCGCTTCGTGCACTCACAAAAATTATTTGAGCTATTCTAGTTCCTTTTTCAAGAAAAATACCATTCGGATTTATAACATGTAGTAATCCAATCCCCCTACCTTCATAACCCGAATCCCAAAGTGCCGTATATAACATAGCTCCCATTCTCAAAAGAGAAGACCGTGGCAACACTAATCCTACTGCATTTGGAGGTATCTTAATCCATTCACCATATCTCACTAGATATCCACCAGGAGGAAGATGCCATTCCGTACCTTCTAGTTTCCTGTATTTTGGAAGCTTTCTGGAGTTAATGGAGATTTTTCCACTCGATGCGAATGTATATATCTCCGCTACCGTTAAATCGATACCATTTGGTTGGGGTATAATTCTGGATCCTAGTAACGATTTTATCCACTTCATGACCTCTTCTCCACTCCATATCATCAAAACCACCTCCACTTAAACTCTGGAATTACATATTAAATCAGAATTCATTTTTTAGCTCATCAAAATCTCGAGTATGAATTTACAACTATATATAAATGAGGGGGGACACGTCAGAAGATATATGAGTAAAATCATGGATAATTGACTATATGCCTATCTTGCAATGTTATGGAAAATATCACTTATTATTTGTTATGTGTCACGCAATTTTTTTGAAAAAAATCCTATTTGTTACTTAATTATGAAAAATAGTTCAAAATATCTTATATGCGCTTATTTATCTAAATCTCATACACGACCAGTTGTTTTAAGATAATTATAATAATATGCTAAGGTGAAAGAATCATGGCTAAACCAAAAATTAAACCAAAAATCATTGAAGCGCTTAAAGAAGGCCCTAAAACAGTTGATGAAATCGTAAGCTATGTTGGTGCGGAGGCACGTATCGTTAAAGGAGTACTGACAAAAATGGTTAAGCGGGGAGAGGTAGTAGAGGAAGAAGGAAAATACAAATTACCCGAATAAAACTATCTAGAGAATTCTTGTCAACCTTTATCCTATTTTTTATTAATTTATTCAATGGGTTGTTTCTCTCCTAATTCTTTGAAAAAATTTTGTAAAATTTTACACCCTTCTTGAAGTTCTTCTCTTGAAAGAAGAGAGATATGAGGACAGATCTCATCATCTGGCACGCATTTATACTTCTCACCCATCACTATTGGATAAGCTCTACAGCCTAATGGTCTATCTGGATATATTTTGCATAATCCGTCATTGTTTAAAAAAACGCAACGCTCGCCTATATTTCTTAACCTCCAATATTCTCCATCATAATAAGCGAATTCAAAGATTTTGAACCCTTTCCTCAATAGCCGGTAGATATCTCCAATAGTAAGAATCATCTCGGTCCTTAAACAACATTTATAACATTTTTTCTCAAGGCATATCTTTCCGTCAAGTAGTCCCATCTTAGAACACTTTAAATTAAAATTTATGTTGTAGTGAAAAATATAGGCAATGTAAACTATTGGAGATGAATGCCTGGTCTCAGAGGGATAGCTTGTTTTGCTTTATCTAACCTAAATTTTAGAGCTTTCTCTTCTTCCAAAATTTCTATCCTCATTTCTAAGTTTTCTTCCAAGAAACTTTTTGCATCCTCGAATATTTTCTCCTCTTCTTCCTGGCTTATAATTATCGGAGGAATTAACTCAGGTTTTCTTATAAGTTTTTGCACAAAACTCATTGCCTCTTTCATGATATTCTGGAACTCCTCTCTAGTTCTTAACTCTTTAGCGATGATTCCTACATTTAACCCATATTTGCTCTTTATGTCAAGTAATAGCCTTAAGATCTCTCTCTTCCATTTTGATGCGATAATGATAATGCACTTTTCTGGCCTCCTCTGCAAAGTCTTCATTATTTCTCTGACATCTTCCAAGAGCTTTACTACAGAGTCTTCTAGGATCATTGCTTTTTCATCAATCCTGCTCTCATCAACCATTGGCCATTTTGCTTTTGATATAAATCCCTTCTTGCCTAACTTACTCCATATTTCCTCTGCTAAATGTGGAATTACAGGGGATAATGCTATTATCCAAGGTTCTAAAATACTTCTAATGCCTCCGAATCCTCTTTCTCTTCCCACTCGTCTGAAATAGTATGAGATATCTCTTAGCATTTCGAAGAACATTAACACAATGTAGTCTCTAATCTTCATCGAATCTAATAATTTCTCTGCTTCTTTTAATCGCTTGTAGAATCTTGTGAGCAGCCACTTATCTATTATTTTTGTCCCAAAATCATCGGGTATCTCGTACTCAGCGGCCTTTAATGCTAGCTCGGCAAACCTTAATAGCTTATTCTTAACACTCTCTACTTCTTTTCCTTTCCAATCAAGTATTGTATCCAAATCAGCAGCAAAGGCCACATACAGTCTAAAGAGATCAGCACTGTATGATTCCACAATATCTCTAAGAAGAATAACATTTCCTTTGCTTTTAGCCATTTTCTTGCCTTCTCTTATAACCAGTTCATTTAAGGTGATCGCTCTCGGCCAATATTGTGGCTCGAATATTGCTATATGATGCATAATGTAGAATGTCAGATGATTCGATATATGAGGTATACCAGTATGTCTCTGATCCACTGGATACCAATATTTAAATTCTTGTCGCATTTTTTCCAGAACTTCTTTTCTAATTCCTAATTTTCTCGATAACTCTTCAGCATTACCCTTTCCTAAAAAGACATAATCAAAGAATTCTAACGTCAGTTTTTCGGGAGTAATGTCATTGTCTCTGATATGATGAACTATCGTATAGAAAGCCATGTATATTGTTGAATCTGAGAGACTTTCTATGATCCATTCGGGATCAAAAGGTAGTCGAGTACCTAGCCCTCTCCTCCTAGCACAGGGTCTTTCATGTAACCAATCTACAGTATCGAAAAACATTTTCTTGTATTTTTCAGGATAAATCCACATCTCCTTTAACCATTTTCTGGTAAGATCCTTCCACCAACCTTGAGAGTAATCTATAAACCACTGATCCTTTATTCTGGCAATAATTATCTTACCTCCAGCCCTGCATACAGCTTTTCTAGAAGTTTCATAAAAGATTAGAGCCTTTTTCTCCCGAATTAACCATTCTTTAACTCTTTCTTTCGCCTCGCTAACTCTTAATCCAGCAAATTCTCCCGTCCTCTCATTTAGCACTCCATTATAATACTGCTCCTTATACACTATTTTTGTTGCTTCCTCCAGTTTCTTATCGAGCTGTGATTCTATTCCGAGTTCCTTAACAACTCTCTCTGCATGATGCCCCATAATTCCTGGTACATTAATTATTTTAATTGGTTCGATTTTCTGAACTACTTCTGGGGGAACATTATACGGGCTTAATTTCTCTGGATATTTCTTAAGCTCCATCAAAGCGACATAGTCGTATGGCGCATCCGAAGGTTCTGAATAAACGAACCCCGTTGCTACATCAGTGTCAACAAAATCGGCTGGGAGAATTATTAATTTCTTCCCAAGCGGATCTATAACCCACTTACCAATGAACTCCTTACCATTCATCTCTGCAAGAACTTCTACAGAATCATACTGATGTTCAAATTTAACTAAAGCATCTTTAGACATATAGTAAACTTCCCCTTTATACCTTATTTTGACATAAGTTCCATTGGGATTAACCCACATATTAGTTGCTCCAAAAATCGTTTCTGGCCTCAGCGTTGAGGCGAGTATATAGCCATCATCATATTGGAATTTTATGGCTACGAATTCTACGATATCGACAGGATTAACATCGGCATCTTGTATATCATCTTCTCCTTCTGGCTGTTTATGCAATAAACAATAAGTCACAAAGTGCGATCCTTGCTTTAAGAGTCCCCTTTCTTTTAGTTTATAATACTGCCATTCTACGAATTTATTATAGATTGACTCGCCAGTGTGAAATTTCCTCCTCCAATCAATACTATATCCCAGTTCCTTAAAATCTAAATGTATGCGTTCCGCAAAGAATGTGGCCACGTTGATCGGATCTTTAAAAGATTCTAATATCTTCTCTACTTCAGATGGATCCCTCACATAAAGGGATACGTAATATCGATACATTTCTACAGCTTTTTGATCTCCTCGCGCTATTCTATCAGAGATCGATGCTATCGGCGTTCCAGTTATATGAAAAGCCATCGGGAAAAGTACGTTATAGCCTTTTAATCTTTTATATCGCGCAATGATATCCCCTATGGTATATGTTCTGCCATGACCAATATGAAGTGGTCCACTAGTATAGGGATATGGAACAGTGATAAAGAACTTTGGTCTTGATGGATCTGGTTCTGCCTCAAATATTTTTTCTTTCTCCCATTCTCTTTGCCACTTTCTCTCGATTTTTCTCAAAGTCTCTAAATCCATCTTATCACCAGGCCTTCATAATAACCATTAAAGATTTCAGTACAATGAAGATTAATGAAGAACATCTCGATAATTTTAACTTTTCTTCCCACGCTTTTTCAATCACTATATAGAATATTAAACTAATCTAGCATAATATGCTGGTTAAATTAAGTAGCTAAATGAGGTATGCTTAATGCTTATGGAGTGGAAAAACTTAATCGTTGTACGAAGAATGACTAGAAATGACTTACCAATTATTGCCGAAATTGCTCACCGCGCATTTAGGAATGGCCCTGATTCCTACTGGGCCGTAATTGGAGCTAAGAGGGCTCAGCGAACATTTGTGGCTGAAATGAATAACAAAGTTGTCGGTGTGATAGAGATCGAAATAGTCAATTTATCAGTTGGCAGGCAGGGACACGTAGGTTACATATTTGTGGATCCAAATTATCAGCGGAGGGGAATAGGTACGAAATTACTAATAACTGCTGAAAATTTCTTTAAAGAGAAAGGAGCTAAGGCCTCATGGGCATTAACAAGTCCGGAAAACATTGCAGCACAAAGACTTTTTGAAAAAAATGGTTATAGGAGAGTATTCCTTAAGGAATTATTCCAGATGTTGCCCGTGAAAGATGCCGAGAAACTATTAAGAAGAATGGTTTACTGGGAAGGCGATATTATATATCATAAGCCGCTTTGACGAATGATTTTTCTCTGAGGGAAATTATGCGACTAATGTTGGTTAGAATTGAGGAAGCTGATATTATTAAATCCCTAATTGAGGACATACTTCTTCACGCTTATCAATTCTCAGAGATCGCTTATGCTCGTTTTTTTAATTAAATTAGAAATTACTAGAGAGAACGAATACTACTAGTTAACTTGAATTATCAACCACGAGAATATATGGTATTGGTAGTATAACTATGACAGATAAGGAAGGAGAGATTGTTTTTCAGCCACCACGATTCTTAGGAAGGATAATATTGAGAAAGCTCTACGAAGAGCTGTTAAATTAGCTAGAGTACACGCAACATTATTCTCTAAAAAATCTGGATGAAAAAATTAATTACGTAGATAAGGGAATTCTAATCCATGATAGTCCTATAGGAGGTCATACCTTAGATCTTTTTACCAGAGATTTCTCATTCACATTTGAGAAAGCTTATCAAGAATGATGACGTACAAGCATGCATTGGTCCAGTAACCATATCTGGCACCTTCTTCTCCATGATTATAATATCGTAGCTATCTCATCAGCTCATAAGGTTTTTACGTGGGTGTAATTCCTAGTATGATTTTCTCAAATGTTAATTTCTCAATCACACAATTCACGCAACGTTTGATCGGGAAAGTTTTAATACTTTATATAGGGAATCCACTACAGAATATGCTAAGAGCACTTGGATTAATGATTAGCGATTCTAGAAACTATCGGGGATTAGAATGGAGGTTAAGGATAGGCTTGAGCTCGTACTACGAAATGTCGCAGAGCCAATCGAAGAATTCGTCATAACGCTTCAAGATCTTAAGGAATTACTGAAAAAGAAAGCAAATCCCTCTGCATACATAGGATACGAGCCTAGCGGCCCGATTCATATAGGCTATTTACCAAGCATTGAGAAAATTCTTGACTTTCAAAGAGCTGGATTTAAAGTCATCATATTATTAGCTGACCTTCACGCATTTCTTAACCGAAAAGGTCCTCTAGAATTGATACAAGAAGTTTCTGAAACCTATTGGCGAGAGATATTTAAGGCGCTAGGAGCCGATAAAGCGAAATTCGTATTGGGGAGTTCATACCAGCTTGAAAAAGACTATGTGCTTGATTTAATGCTTTTAAGTGAAAGAGTTAGGGTAAAAGAAGCTTGGAGAGCTATGACTATAATTGCTAGGGAAGCTGAGAATCCTACTGTGAGTCAGTATATCTATCCATTAATGCAAGCACTTGATATACTTTACTTAGAAGCTGACGTTGCTTTTGGAGGAACGGATCAAAGGAAGGTTTACGTGCTAGCCAGAGAGCAATTTTCGCAATCTGATATCAAATTAAACCATGAAATATGGGTGCCCGTGATAATTCATCTTCCAATGGTTATAGGACTGACTGGGGAAAAAATGTCAAGTAGTAAGCCTGAGACTCATATTGCTGTTCATGATAGACCAGAAACAATAAAAAAGAAAATGAGGAATGCGCTCTGCCAGCCAGATGTAATAGATCCAGACAAAAATCCGATATTCTCTTTCTTACGATATGTAATTTTCCCCTACATCGATAAATTCGTAGTTCATCGTGAAGAAAAATACGGAGGAGATATAATATATACCCGGATAGAAGATCTAGAGAAAGATTACCTGGCGAAAAGACTCCATCCATTAGACCTGAAAATGGCTATTGCGAATTATTTCATAGAGAGATTAAAACCTGCTAGGAAAAAGTTAGAAGAGGATCCAGATATACTAAGACCAATTTATAAACTACAGAAATGGCAATGGGAGCATGGCTTCATTGGCCGAGATGCTTGGGAGAAACTATCTAAAGAGTATTCTTATTATGGACTTTAATTTATAGGGCGAAAACGAATGGGGAAACTTATACTATATGGGGAGCTAGCTAGGAGAATAGGACGAAGAGAAATAAAGATCTCTACTCGTGGTAAGAGAGTTATAGATATACTCAAGGAATTTGCAGAAAAGTATAATGTGGTTGAATTATTATTCAAAGACAATAAAATTCGTCCTTTATACCTAATACTAATTGACGGCCGTGATTATTATAGCTTAGGATTACTAAATACTACGTTAGATGAGGAAAAAGAAATTAGGATTATTCCTACATTTCATGGGGGTAACTTTTTTCTTTCTAGACTTATATGAAATAGTCCATGTTTGAATCTTATCTAAATTTTTGTGTGATGACCAAAGATCGGTGATCATCATGACCGATCTCTCTGAGCTCATAAATATGTTAACAGAGAGCGAAAGAAAATTATTAGAGTTCTTTCAGCAGAGGAAATTAGAAACAATACATGAAGATGAGCTAGCTAAAACTTTACAAACTGACATTGCTGAAATTTCACGAAGTGCATTATGGCTTGAAAATAAAGGTATCGTAAGGAGGTTAAAGGAAGAAATAGAAGTATTAACCATAAGCGGGAAGGGAAGGAAGTACTTGAATAGCCCGTTGCCAGAACAGAGACTTCTTGATTATTTGAGAGAAAGGAAGAAGGCCGGTTTTGATGAAGCACTAAAATCTTTATCAATGGACTTCAACGAATTTAATGCCGCTCTAGGAAAACTCAGTCGAGAAAAATTAATTAGAATTGTCAAAGAAAATGAAAAGCGCTACATACAGATAACAGAAAAAGGACTCTCCGTATTAGAATTACCGACTTCCCAGGTATTTAAGGAATTTGTTAAAAAAGAGGAAATCCCGGTTGATCAAGCAAAAAAGTATGGAAGAGAGATATTAGATCTTCTTCGTCGAGGAATTTTGACAAAAAAGAGAATTACTCGCATAAGAATAGAGCTTACGGATTTAGGAAGAAAGCTTGTGAAAATGGGTATTCCTAAGATGGAAGTAATAGATTCTTTGACACCAGAAATCATCGTAAGTCGTGAATGGCAGAAAAAGAAGCTAAGATGGTATGATGTTACCTCTAAAGTACCCAGAACATGGGGTGGTAGAAAGCATCCTTTACATGAAATAATGGATCTTATCAGAAACATTTTCTTAGAAATGGGATTTATGGAAATGAGAGGACCATGGGTCGAGATAGCTTTCTGGAACATGGATAGCATGTGGATTCCTCAGGATCATCCTGCACGTGAAATGCAGGCCACATTCTACCTTAAGAAACCGATAAGAGGATTCGTGCACGATAAGGAATTGATCTCCATAGTAAAGGAAATTCAAGAAACTGGAGGCGATACGGGATCCACAGGATGGCAACAACCTTGGTCTGTTGAAGAAGCACTGAGAACTCTACTTAGGACCCATACAACAGCTGTTACCTTTAGGGTTCTTGGATTCATAATAAGAAAAGGCATCCTTAAACCTCCTGTTAAGTTTTTCTGCATAGATAGAGTTTTCCGAAACGAAACAATTGACTGGAAACATCTAGCAGAATTCCATCAAGTAGAGGGATTTGTCGCAGCAAAAGGTTTGACCCTTAGAAGTCTAATGGGTTATATTAAGGAATTCTACAGAAAAATGGGTATCTATAAGCTTCGGTTTAAACCTACATATAACCCATATACGGAACCTAGCATGGAAATATTTGCTTGGCATCCTAAGGTCGAAAAGTGGATAGAAGTAGGTAATAGCGGTTTATTCAGACCCGAAAGTTTGAGACCATATGGAATTAATGTCCCCGTAATTGCTTGGGGTCTGGCTGTTGAGAGATTAGCGGCTATAATTTACGACATCGAAGATATTCGCAGATTAGTGGGACCAATGTGTGACGTAAATTGGATTCGATGGCACAGAGCTCCTGTTGGGAAAATTTTTGAGTGAGGTGCTTAAGATGCCGATTCTCGATACCCAGCTTTCTAGGTTAAACAAGTTTGTAGGCAAGGAATTCACAATAGATGAGCTGGCTGAGGTATTATTCAGGTTTGGTATGGAGTTAGATAGTTATGAAAAACTTCCCAATGGAGACTATGCCCTCAAAATAGAAATAACCCCCGACCGTCCAGACATGCTATCAGTCTTCGGCTTGGCACGCGCCCTCAGGAAATACTTAGGGATAAACCCTGGGCTAGAAGAGTATGCACTACACACGGATGCAAGGTACAAAATACTTGTGGATAAAAGTGTGACTAGAATTAGACCTTACATTGCTGGAGTAGTGGTTCATAACATAAGGTTAGATGAAGATACCATTCGTGACCTTATATACGCTCAGGAAAAACTCCATGAGACATTCTGTCGAGGAAGGAAGAAAGCATCCATTGGTTTATATCCACTTAAGAATATTTCTTGGCCATTGCATTATTATGCTGAGGATCCATACAAAATAAGATTCAAACCACTGGGTTTTGATTTTGAAATGACAGCGATCGAAATTCTACAAAAGCATCCCACAGGTCAGAAATATGCTCATATCTTACTAGGTCATGAAAAATACCCATTATTCACAGATAACGCCAATCACGTATTATCTTTACCACCAATCATAAATTCTGAAGATTACGGCAAAATTACGCCAGAGGATAATAAAATCTTAATTGAAACAACCGGTATTCATAAGCCCACTGTTAAATTAGTGATTAATATAATGGCAACAATAATGCATGATCTCGGAGGGAAATTGTACTCTGTGGAAATCGTATACCCAGAAAGTGGTTCAGAAAGAAGCCCTTACCTAGAATATAGAGAAGTCAAGATAAAAACTAACTACATAAATGAAGTCCTAGGCATTAAATTATCGTGCAAGAAAGCTTGTGAGTTATTAGCTAGGATGGGTTTCGGTACTAAAAAAATCTCTGATGACGAAGTATTGGTGCGTATACCTCCCTATAGAGCAGATATTTGGCATCTAATTGATATCATCGATGATATAGGAAGAGCCTATGGATTTGATAATATGGAGCCAGAGCTCACTCCCGTATTTACTGTTGGAGGTCTAACTGAAAGAAGTACTATCATCACATTTATCCGGGATTTATTAATCGGTCTCGGCTTCACTGAGGCGTTCACTTTTGCATTAACAAGCATTGAAGATCAGTTTGATAAAATGCTCCTTGAAAGAGATGAGAACATAGTTATCATAGCTGGGGCTCGAGAAAAGAAGATAAATATGGTACGTAAATGGCTTTTACCAGAACTGCTCAAGGCATTAGCCAATAACAAGGATCGTAGATATCCTATAAAACTCTTCGAAGTTTCTGATGTTGTCGTCCCTGATAATAGATCAGATACAGGAGCTATCAATAAAACCCACTTAGCTTTAGTTTCTGCGCATAAGGAAGCTAACTTCACTGAGGCCAGGCAATGTTTAGAATACGTGCTTCAAGCATTAGGGTTTGAAAATCTCTCCTTCATTAGAACCAGACATTCATCATTCATAGAAGGTCGAGTAGCGAAAGTCATTGTGGATGGAAAAGACATCGGTGTAATCGGTGAACTCCATCCTCAAGTGATATTAAATTGGGGTCTCGCTGTCCCTATATCCGCAGCAGAGATAAGTATAAGCGAATTATTCGGATGGAAATACAAACCAGTAGATGTCCCAGAGTTTTAGGAGTGAATTCAAAAAAATCTTTCTTATTAAGAGTATTTCATGCCCTTCGGATTTTTCTCAGTATAGACTATATGAGCATTATGACATTCTAATTTTTATTAAACAGCGTACCTACGAAATCTATTAAGAAACTCCCCTCTTCTGGTGTCTCAAAATGCCAATGATGTTTGAGACCTTATGTGATTACTATGATAGATTAGAGAAACTCTCTGGAAAAATAGAAATGACAAAAGTGTTAGTTGACTTATTCACTAAAGCGGATCCAGAAGAAATTGATAAGATTGTTTATTTAACAATAGGTGAACTTTGGCCTGACTATTTAGGTCGTCCAGAATTAGGAGTTGCCGAAAGATTATTATTAAGAGCTGTTTCGAAAGCAACTGGCGTGTCGGTTGAGAGATTAGAGAAAATGTTAAAAGCTTTGGGAGATATCGGTAAAGTCGCGGAAAGAGCAATTAGAATGAAAAAAACTCAAGCCCTCTTAGTTACCCCCCTGACAGTTAAAGAAGTATATGAAAAGCTTGTGAAAATAGCTCATGCTACGGGAGAAGGTAGTCAAGATCTCAAATTACGTATCCTCGTTGGGCTACTTGTATCAGCAAAGCCAATAGAAGCTCGCTATTTGGCGAGAATTGTTATAGGCCAGCTTAGGCTGGGAGTAGGTGAGATGCTCATACTGGATGCCCTTGCAGAAGCATTTTTAAGAGTTAAAAATGGTAGAGAAATAATCGAACGAGCATACAATAAAGTTCCAGATTTAGGATATATTGCAAAAGTAGCGGCACAGCAAGGTGTTGAAGGACTATCAAGGATAAAGATTGAGCCAGGGAGACCTATAAGACCAATGCTAGCGGAGAGATTAAGTGACCCAGGTGAAATTCTTAGAAAATTAGGAGGAGAGGCTGCTGCTGAATGGAAGTATGATGGTGAACGTTGTCAAATACATAAAAGAGGAAATGATGTCTGGTTATTCTCGCGGAGATTAGAAAACATAACGGCTCAATATCCAGATGTGGTAGATTATGTGAGGAAGTATATAAAGGCTAATGAATGTATCATTGAAGGTGAAATAGTAGCCATTGATCCAGAAACGGGAGAAATGCGACCATTCCAGGAATTAATGAGAAGAAAGCGAAAATATGACATTCATAAAATTATGGAGGAAATTCCCGTAAAGGTATTCTTATTCGATCTTATTTATCTTGAAGGAGAAGAATATTTGGATAAACCATATCTCGAAAGACGCAGAAAATTGGAGGAGATATTAGAGCCAAATGAATATCTTACACTTTCTCATATGAAGATAGTAAAAAATATAGAAGAGCTAGAAAAATTCTTCTTAGAGGCCATTGAGGCTGGCTGTGAAGGTCTCGTTTTAAAGTCTCTGAGAGGAGACTCTACATATCAAGCAGGAGCTAGAGGCTGGCTATGGATAAAGTATAAGAGAGATTATAAGTCTGAGATGGCTGATACGGTTGATTTAGTTGTAATTGGTGCATTCGCGGGTAAAGGTCGTAGAGCTGGCTCTTATGGGGCATTATTAGTGGCGGCTTATAATCCAGAAAGAGATATATTTGAGAGTGTTTGTAAAGTTGGTTCGGGCTTCACGGATACAGAACTTGACAATCTCCCTACATTATTGCAACCATATATGAGGGAAAGAAAACCTCCCAATGTAGATAGCGTTATGGAACCCGATTACTGGGTTGAACCCTCCTTAGTAATGGAAGTTATCGGAGCAGAGCTTACCCTATCGCCAGTTCATACGGCAGCTAAGGATCTCGTGAAGAAGAACTTAAAGAAAGATGCTGGAATAGCCATTAGATTTCCGAGATTTATACGATGGCGTCCAGATAAAAGTCCTAAGGATGCCACTACGACACAGGAGTTATTCGAGATGTACTTAGCTCAGTTGAAGAAATTGGAGAAATAACATTATGATCAGGAGAGGGGCACGTCTTCATCTCATTATCCGATAGGTGAGGTTATCATCACTAACCTATAGGAATACTTAATTAATCGATACACTCATTTCTACATTCAGATTTTAAGAATTTTCTCCTCTGTATTCCACGCTCACATTCCTAGAGAAGATCTTTAGTATTTTTTTCCTAACCTCTGATGAACTTTTTAATCCATCAAACTCAAATCTGGGTAATCTAATCACTTTAAATGTTAGTCCCTTTCTTTTAGCCCACCTTATTAATTCCTCTTCGTTTACTTTTTGATCATAACCTAAGACAAGAATATCTGGTTTCAAATCAATCAAAATATCATATAAACTTCCTTCGCTTAATTCCTTTCCGAGAACTACCTTATCCACCGGTTTTAAGTTTTTTACTATTTCTAAGCGCTCTTTCTCATTAAAAATTGGATCTCTGCCTTTTATTTTTTTCACTGTACTATCTCGTGCAACAATAACAATTAGCTCCGTATTTTCTGCAAGCCTCTTTGCTGCCCATAAAAATTTTATGTGACCTAAATGAATTATATCAAATGTTCCACCAACCACAACTCGTACTCTTTTTTCGCTCAATAGAATCCCTCAGAATTTTCCATCAAAAACTATCTGGGGACTACTCAGCAAAAATATCGAATGCGCCAAAAATATTAAAAATGAAAACAGTTTCAGAAGCTATAACTCTCTCCCGGTTTTAGAATTATAACTTTAACATTCGGTGCCCTTTTCTCAACTTCTTTTCTAAACGTTTCAGGGTCACCCGAAATAACATCAAAAGTTTGATAATGCATTGGTATTACTACCTTTGGTTTAATAAGCTCAACCGCTTTTGCTGCCTCAATGGGTCCCATTGTAAAGTGTCCTCCAATTGGAAGTAATGCTATATCTGGCTGATATAGTTCCCTGATCAATTGCATATCGAGAAAAACTCCTGTATCTCCTGCGTGATAAATCGTTGCCTCTTTTCCTTTTATGATGATACCGATTGGGGCCCCAGCAGAGCATGAATGCAAAGCTGGAACTAGGTAAGCGGTTAAGTCACCTACCTTAATAGGCCCCCCAATATTTGCTCCTATCACATTTTTTATGCCCTCCTTTTGGGCTTTAACAGCTAGTTCATAGATGCTTATGAAGGCAGCATTAAACTTTTTTGCTATCTCAAACGCTTCTCCGAGATGGTCTCCATGATCATGCGTAACGAAAACATAGTCCACTTTTTTGATATCATTAATTGTTATAGGTGATTTAGGATTAGTAATCCATGGATCAATATAAATTAAAGCTCCGTCAAGCTCAATTTCAAAACACGCATGACCTAACCATTTTACGTAACCCATATTTTAACCTCCATAATATTTACTAACCTAAAGCTATCCGGAATTTATTCTTAGCTGAGGAAAAGCGGCTTAAAAGATTAAGTTATGGTAACTATACAATTCTAGGAAAATAGACCGATATACGGTGATAATAAATATTCCTATTTGGAAAATGAATAATTTGTTCTGGAGACGAAAGCTATGATGCATCTATTTTTATTTACTACATATACCTTAAATTATAAGGTATTGGAGGTGGCTTATGTTGAACAAAAACCTTCCTAAGGATTCGCCTAGGAGCCCTAAAGAACTTTGGGAATCCATTAAGGAAAAGTTAGAAGAAGTAACTAAGGAATATCAAAGAATAAAAGACGAGATTGCAGATATAGATACTTTTCTAAAAGAGGTAGTTAACCAACTTATCATAATACTTCAAGACATTCATACTTCTTTAGACGAACTAGAAAATAAAACGGCTGAGATAGAAAAAAGATTAACAAGTCCCGTTATTAGCACATCTCAACAAATAACTCCACAGCCTCCTACTCAACAGATCCAGCAGACAGCTCCATCTATGCAACAATTTCCTAAGGAACAGACCTCTCAACCTATTCAGGGAACACCAGTACATGTTCAGCAACAAACTCCTGTTTCTCAACCGCAATATGTGAGTACCTCCTCACAATCTTCTTCCCAACCACCCTTACCCTCTACTCCACAATCCTCAGCAGGATTCCCAAATAGCACTATTAGTAAGGTATCCGCTAGAGAAGAATTGATGAGTCAGCTAAAGCAAGTTCTAGCGGAGCGACGTAAGCGGATGCAGTCACTTAAGCGACAGTGAAAAGATAATGTGGAAAGAGAGAAGAAAGCTGATTAACCGCCTTAAATACTTATCAGAAATCCTTCGGAGATATGAAAATATTTTTCCAGAAATTTATGCTGAAGGAGTACAGGCTGCTAGAAAAGGCAATGTTAAAAAATATATATTCATACCCTCAGGAAAAGTTTTATGGTTAATCGTTGGACGAGAATTCGAATATCTCGTTACTTCATATTACGATAAGGATACTCTTGAGGAACGATTTCTGTGTTCTTGCCCAGACTTTTTATTTCATATTTTATTAAAAACTCGTCCCGACACACTCCAGCGGAGGAAATATTGCTATCACATAATCGCTAGGATTTATAGTGAACTAGAAGAAATTAAAAAAGCACTAAACTTAAAATACGATGAGAGAGGACTGCCCGAGACCATAGCTGTAGAGGACAATTATTTTGAGATTCTCATACTTGAAATATTAGAAATGATTAATGCTCAAACAGAGGATTAAAAATGCGCAGTGATCTCGTAAAAATATTAGCTTGTCCAGACTGCGGTGGAGAGTTACAATTATACGCATTCGACGTTAAAAGAATTAGAAATGATTATGGAGAGAAGAAAATTGTAGTAGAGGGTATTCTTCTATGCAAAAAATGCTCACGTTGGTTTCCCATAATACATGGGATTCCTTGGCTCTATCCTAAAAACCTAAGAAATAGAGCTATAGAGAGAGATTTCTTGAGAAGACATACTGACAAGAAGATTATTAATGAAATTCTCTTAAGAGAATTGAGGGAGCAGACAAAAAATGAGCAGTGAGATTAGCATAAAGTGTCCTAATTGCAAGTCAAATGTACCAGTAGGATACCCTATATGTCCCTATTGCGGATACGACTTAAGACTAATCATAAGATTTCGCGCTATTAAAGAGCTAACATTTAAAGATATCCTGAATAGAATTAAAAAAGCCCTCATCAAACCCTTTGAAGTATATCCAGAAATCGTGATAGCTCCTGACAACCGTGGAGGGACTCTTCTATTAGTAATTCTTTCTGTACTACTTACTTTAAGACTTTCTCTGGTCCTTAATCATTTCTTATCAGAATTACTTCCAAAGATCTCTCTTCTGTCTAAAGTTCTAGAATTCTCTCTAGCGCTCCTATTAAGTTTTCTACTTTGCTTTATCGGTAGTATTATCTACATTCTTCTTATTAATTTCTCCTTAGATCTCATGGGCGCAGAAACCCAATTTAGTCTAAGTTTTGCAATTTTTAGTTATTCATTATGGCCTACTATATGGGGGGTTTTTATAAGCAACATAGCAATGATGAGCATTCTCCCAGAAATAACTGAAAACCTTTCCATTACATTTCAAGAATTATCATCATTACTTATATTTCCCAGAACACTGTTCTTATCGGGGCTGTTTTTAACGGGTATCTTAACTGGATATGGTTTATCTAAAGCATATATGATGTCTAAGTTTATTACCATTCCCTTAAGTATACTTTTTCTCTATATCTTAGTCGTTCTGTAAGCTTTAATCTTATCTTCTAACTATTCAGTAAACTACTAAGAAGTAGAGCATTATATCAGATGTTAATGGATATTTATTGATCATCCATAGCGGGTAATTTATTGATAATAATTCTAAGAAATAAATAATTAAGACGAGGTTGAAAATCATTGTCTTCTAAGAAAGGAATTTTCAATCAAGATATATGCCGAGGGGCTGGAAAGTACCTTAAAACAGGCATTGCTGGCATTGATTCTCTGGGGGGATTACCAGCCTATGAAATCATTGAGATATGCGGTTCAGCTGGCGTAGGGAAATCTCTCCTAGTTCAGCAATTGATGATTAGTTATATGTGTATTAAAAATAGTGTTTACACTTGGTATTTTGATATAGATCGTACTTTTAATCCTGAACACTTACTAAAATTATTTCCAGAACGAGAAATAGAAGATGCATTATCTCGCGTATATCTTTACTCGCCCCTAGATTTTTCAGATTTTATTAAAAAGCTCTCTGAAGTAATCTCTCTAAAAAGGGATTCTAAGGATAATTTATTAATAATAGATTCTATTCCAAACATTTTTCTTGATTTAGGAGATACCTCTGATGAGGAAATTCTTCAAGAACTTCAGATAAGAATTGTCCAGATTGGAGAACTATTAAGAAAATTTGTTAAAGAACAAAATACAGTAATCGTCATAAATCATGTCCGATCATTAGTGAGAAAGGAGAAGATAATTTATGAACAAAAATACTTTGGAGAACCATCGAATCTCTGGCTGAGAGAAGGCATAATCCCAGCATTAGGCGGAGTTTGGGAATATTATGTTGATACAAGATACTTTTTGAAGAAGATACGACGTGATTTACGGATATTAATTGTGGTGTTCTCTAATTCTATACCAGAGACTTTCGTTACAGTAAAATTCGTTAAGGGCAAATTTATTTGAAGCTCATTATTAGTACTTATTAGGTTTTGGTTCTGGATGAATGAAATGAAAGATATCGAGGACATATATTGGATCCAAATAAAGTCAATAGTAGATTTAATCAGGATGATTTATGCTCTGCCAATTAATGTTAAATACCCGTATTTACTAATAGTAAAGCTTGATAAAAACCTTCTAAGAGCGTATACCTTTGTGCGAGTGCCTTTTCTGGAAGATTCTATCATCTGCTTTACAGATACTAATGATAAGGAGTTATTAACTGCCGAATATATTCAATATACGCCTTTTCCCCGAGAAAATATTAAGTTCAAAAAAGTTGTTAGTGGGATAGGATATCACATCCCAATAATTCGAATATCCTCTGAGCAAGAGTTAATAATAAGTTCTATCAGTAGGGGGCACGAAAAAAAGAAAATTAACCGCAACGCAACTTATGTTGATGTTAGTGTTATAAAACTTAGCTTCCGAGATTTTTGGAATTTCTTATTCTCTAATGAGGATTTTCTTGGTACCGCGTTTATAACTTCTCTCACGAGGAAATTTTTAATCTTCAGCTTTAGATATAAACCAGCAGCCTATTGTGTAGATATTTTAATTACAGAGTCGGAGACACCATTAGATGACGGCTTTATGATTAACAAAGAAGGAGAATTAGTACAAATTTATGAAGGTAAGGAAAAAGCAAAAAGGGAATATATTGCTCTAATCAATGCGATAAAATTATCTAAAAGACTATATAACGTTCTTTTGGCTTAATCCAGACTTGACTAAGCTGACAAAAATGATACTGAGCGAAAAGCGGGGATAGAATGACAGATTATCAGTTATCTGTTCATATGAATATATAAACTTCTATCTCCGAGCCATCCTTTAAATTAAATTTTTGTCTCAAACTAACTGGAGCAACTATCTCTAAAACATTCTCGGGATGAACACTTTTTTGAGGCTTAATAACAATTACTGGAATCTCATGGAATCTCCCAACAGCGTATTTTATAGCTCCATAATTTTTAGGCGCATATGTATGAGGCAAAATTTCAGCAGTAATGTCACTATCTACAATAATATTTAATGTCCCAGGGAATGGAGAATCCTTCAGAATACGTTCAAAAAACGCTGAATATTCGGGCTTCATAACATAGTAAGCTCCTCTGCCGATTCCACTTATCACACGGCCCTTAACCTTCAGTGTTCTCATAAATTCTTCTCCCCCAAAATTAGCGAAGAAGCCTATAATTCACAAATTATTTATGAGGGGATTTTTCTCCTAATTTTTAAGGGTATATACTTTTCTACACGTTTATTGTAGAGACGTTCTCTTTATTCTCGCTCTCCATTAATATCTGAAACTCCATTAGAATTTCGGATTTTATGTCCTCAATAATTTTTAATGCTTCATCAACAGATACTTCTTCTACATCAACTTTTCTTCTCAATTTTATAATATTCTTCCCAATCTTCTCAACATACTCGAAGGGTACTTCAATATCAATGTCTTTATTCCTTACTACGAGGAATAACCTTAAAGGGGATGGCGACATTCTTATTCGCAAACATTTTACAATTCCTAATCTCCTAGCATCAGGATCAATCACTTCTTTTCCAGCAAGTTTTCCTGGAAATCTTGTCTCATAAAGGTCTACCGTTATATGACTTTCAAACAATTCCGCTCCCTAAGCTGGAATTCATCATGCTAAATCACATAACCTAGGAGGATACCTTTTGTATAGAATCGTATTATTGTATTTAATGGAAAGTGCTATTACGGAAGTATACAATATGGATATCAGTTTAATACTTTCAAGTCTTATAATTGCTTAGTGATTGCGCATAATAAATACAAATTTACGCGGGATCTTAATACTTGGTGAATTATATGAGTAAGGCAGAATTAGAGGAAGTATTATGGGTTGAGAAGTATAGACCCAAAACTTTGGATGAGATCGTGGATCAGGAAGAAGTTGTCCAAGCCTTAAAGAAGTTCGTTGAATCTAAAAATATACCGAATATGCTTTTTGCTGGTCCGCCTGGTACTGGAAAGACAACAGCAGCACTTGCTCTCGCGCATGATTTATATGGTGAGAACTGGCGAAACTTTGTCTTGGAGTTAAATGCATCTGACGAACGTGGCATCGAGATGGTTAGGACGAAATTAAAAGATTTCGCAAGATCAAGAGTCACTGGCGAAATTCCCTATAAGATTCTAATTCTTGATGAAGCTGATATGATGACCCGAGAGGCTCAACATGCGCTTCGAAGAACGATGGAGAACTATGCTGACATTACGAGATTTATACTGATTTGTAATTATCCATCTCGAATAATTGAGCCAATACAATCTAGAACTGCGGTATTTAAATTTAAAAGATTACCTAAGGAGGCCATCGTTAGTAGATTAAAATTCATTGCAGAACAGGAGAATGTAGATCTAAGAGATGATGGATTAGAGGCGATCATTGAGATCAGTGAGGGAGACCTGCGAAAGGCAATAAATCTATTACAAAGCGTTGCTTATTTAGGAGTGCCTGTTACTAAGGAGGTAGTATATAGAACAGCTGGATTAGTATATCCAGAGAAAGTAGAAGAGATGATCAAATTAGCTTTTGATGGAAAATTTGAATCAGCTAGAAAAGAACTAATAAGAGCATTAGTGGAGGAGGGGGTTTCGGGTGAGGACTTATTAGCAGAGTTTTTCAGAGCAATTAATAGAGGCGTAATAAACGTGGATCCAGAAGATAAGATTGGTCTTCTTCGATTTCTCAGCGATTTAGATTTTCGCATTTCTCAGGGAGCTACAGATTATCTCCAATTAACTGCTTTATTAGCGTATATAGCAGACTTAGGAATGAAGTACAAGAAGAAAGCCTAAACTCGGATATTAGCACCTAGTACTCTATCTTTAAAGTTAGCGTTATATTAAATTACTTCAAATTTCCTTACATTAGGTTAATGAATATTTTTATTCGCAATGGTAGTTGGTGAAGAATCTTGGCTTATCAGTACCAGAAAAGAGTTCCTTGGACAGAGATTTTCAGGCCAAGATCATTATATGAGGTAATCATGACTAGCAGGATGAGGAATCAAATCCTCAACTGGTGGCGTGCTTGGATAATTCTCTGGAATCTATTTAGGATATGGAATAATGAAGAGCGAACGAAATGGATGGATTTCTTAAAGACATCTCAGGGTAAAGAATGGGCTAATAAGTACTTACGTAAGTGGAGAACATTCTTTCAACAAGAATTTGAGAAGTGGGCGGGAGCACCATCAAGAGGAGAAACACCTAAGAGTCATACGCTTCTTTTCCAAATGAGCGGTAAAGAAACATCAACGGATCTTAAACCTACAGCATTAAGAGAAATAAGAAAATGGTTAGATAAGCTATGGGGTAAATTTCTATCTCAAACCGCGGATGAAAATGTTCCGCCAGCGATTCCTCCTCTTTCTCCCTATAAACCATTATTGCTTGTAGGCCCGCCTGGTACTGGAAAAACTTCGACAGCATATGCACTAGCATGGCAAGAAGGTGTAATGATTGTTGAGTTCAATGCAAGCGATAGAAGGAGCGGTAGTGTGGTAAGAGAAATTGTAAAAGAGGCATTGAAGAGCGCTGGTTTTGTTATTGGGGGTGACCCCTCAAAACCCCCTAGGATAATCTTACTTGATGAAGTTGACGGATTATCAGCAAGAGATGATCGCGGAGGTTTTGCAGCTTTAATGAGAATACTGGATGAGATAAAGTTACCATTAATCTTTACTGCGAATGTTATTCATGATAGAAAAGTAAGAGCTCTCATGACAAGATGTGTAACAATATTTTTTGACAGACCACAAGAATATCAAGCAAAAGCTCTTATCAAGAGAATAGTTTCTCGTATGAAAATGGATGTTCCAGACAGAATAGTGAATTTTTTAGCTAAATATGCGCCAGATTTTAGAACAATTATTGAAGCCTTGGAGGTATACTATTATTCCGGCGTATTACCAGAGATCTTTCATGAGGAAATGCTCAGTCTACAGGACGCGATTAGGTACGCTTTCGGCTTTAAGGGAAAGAACCTTGAGGAATCCATTTCTCGTGCTCAGCGATATCTTGGCTCGGTAACTGATGTTGATCCTTGGGAATTAATCTTATGGGTCTGGGAAAATGCATATTCTTTCTTAGATCATTCAAAAGGGTTATTTGGTTTTTATAACCAGCTCGCTTTAGCAGACTATCTATACAAAATTGGAGCGAGAAATATGAATTGGAGGATAGCGTATAGAGATGCCATGAGAGTATTAGCCACTGCTATGGCTAGGTATGGAAGACATGCAAAGAATGTTTGGGAGTTGAGGAAAATCAAAGTAAATAAACCAACAATTATAGAGGAATTGTACCGAATGAAACAATTAATGGAAGGGCAGCTTGAAGAAGAGGGAGAAGCTGAGGAAGCTGAAGAAATTAATGTAAAGAAACTAGGATTAAGACCTTTACTAGAAAGGTACGCAAGATATACTCATACATCCAGAAAAAGAGCAAGACGGGAATTAAGATTTCTAATTCATTTGGCTAGGGCAAAACCAGAGATTGTAGGAGAACTCTTTGCAAAATTATATGTACCTAAAGAAACTATAAGCATATTCACAAAATACGCCTTTAAGAGCAAGAAAGAAAGATCGGAGATAGAGGGAAGAATTCTGAACGCTTATGAAGAAACACTTAATAAGATTGGGCCTCGAGCGGAATTCCTGAAAATGATTCCACCAATTTCAGAGAAGGCTGAGGAGAAAAAAGTGAAGGAAGTTCCAGAAGAAAAGAAGGAGGCAAAGAAAAAGCCGAAAAAGAAGGAGGAGGAGGCTGGAAAGGTCACACTAGATAAGTTCTTTGGTTAATTATAAACCTACTCAAATGTAAATGAGAGAAACAAGGAACAATAATGCTTATTTGATTTTTTGGTCTGGTTCTCCAAATTTCTTTTTACGTAATTCTAGAGTATATCCAAGCTTATTCTCAAGGATTTCACGAGCTAGCATCCTAATCAAGGTCTTCTTAGGAGACTTCTCAACAGTCGCTTTCTCTAATTTATCCAACGCTCTAGGAATCTGATATTTGTTAAGAATATCTCGTGGAACTTTCTCGACATAATCATGTAGGAGTTTAAGCACTTCGATTTTTAGATTTAGATTTTTCTCTTTTAATAGGAGATCTTCTGCAATAATATCAAAGAATTTATCAGCGTAGAAAGCATTTTTGTCCAAGATTTTTCTTAACAAATTCAATGCTGCTCTCTTTACTGGTACTTGAGGATCCCTTAGTCTTTTTCTAAGTTCTCTTACTAAATCATCATTAACATTAAGTTTATTGAGCTCTAAGAGTCGCATTAATCCTCTAATAGCATTTTCCCGCACCAAAAAATTTGGATCTTTAATTCTCTCGTAATATATCTCCATGATCTTCGCTATGTTGTCATCTGAAAAGTTCTGAAGATGTTCAGTAAATATTGCCAGTATATTTCTTCTTATATTAGCGTTTTCGTGAGCAGCAAGCGAGTATAATTCCTCAATCTTCTCTTGTAATAATTCAGAATTTACCTTAGATATTTCTTGAAGTAATCTAAGAGACGCTTCTTTAACATTATTATTCTCGTCTTTTAGTAAATCGATGGCGAGGCTAATTAATTCAGTATTCTGCAAAAGTGATTCGTATTTAGTAATTAACCTTGCTAAGTTATACACAGTTGATGCCCTAACATTGGGAGCTTCATCTCTAAGGCCTAACTTAAGAGCTTCAACTGCATCTTTCAAAAATTCCTCTCTAGTAAGCGCTATTTCCGTAAGAGATTTAATAGCAACGCTCCGTACACTCCAATCTTCATCACTTAATAACTCCTTAATCCGTGAATAAACTTCCTTTAGTCTAGATTGATCCTTAAGTAAATTCTTTGTGAGTTTTTCTAAAGCCTTCCTTCTCCTTCCTGGTATTGGTGATCTTAACCACTTAATAAGGTATTCATATTTCATGCTAATTTCCCCCTTACTAGATCTCTCCTATGGAACCATATGAGATCAAACAGATCAGAGCCGTAACTTACTACGTAGTCTCTTTATTTCGTTTTCAGTAATTTTCCTAAAGAGGGGTTTTACCTTCTTTACCTCTGTTATAAATCTTCTTATGGATTCTAAGGTAAAATTGCGATCTAAGCTATTTAAAACGTTATTATAGGCTATGTTTTCGGTAGGAGGAATATTAAGCATCTCTCTGAGTTTTCGAGCAGATACTGGTAGTATTGGAGATAAAGCTATCGAAATAAGCCTGATGAAGTTAAATAGCGTTATGAGTATTTTTCTTGAGGTCTCCGTCTGAAGGTTTCTCCATGGCTCTGTTTCGCTAAGTACTTTATTCCCCAGTCTAGCAATTAGAATAACGCATTCGATCGCCTCATTGAACTGATTGCTTATCATTTTGTTTTCGTATTCGTTAAAGAGATTAAGAGCTCTTTTTAAGAGGTTCTCATCAATATTGCCTTCACAAATATTTCCGCGCTTAATAAGTGTGAGTACTCTATGAATGAAGTTTCCTATCTCCCCTATGAGCATTTTATTTATCCTTTCTCTATATTCGCGTAAGCTAAAATCTCCATCATCAAGACTTTCTGGTGTGGTAGATCCCCAATAAAATCGGAGATATTCTGCGGGCCAATACCTGATAAACTCTTCTAATCCAATGTATATTCCCCTGCTTTTGCTCATTTTTTCACCTTCTAAAGTGGCAAAGCCGCGGACTCTGATCTCATTGGGTAAGGCAAAATCATTAGCCATTAGCATTGCTGGCCAGAATAGTACATGATGATAGATGATGTCCTTTCCTATAAAGTGGACAATATAACCATTACCCTCGATCCAGACGGATGCCCAGTCTTCACCAATTCTCTCAAAAAGTTCTTTAGTGAAAGATACATAGCCGATGGGTGCGTCCCACCATACATAAAAGACTTGATTTGGAATATCTGGTACCGGTACGCCCCAATTTATGTCGCGTGTTATATCCCAATCTTGAAGTTTCTCTCTGATCCAGTAGAGTACATGTTCTTTAACGCCTTTAGTGAGCTTAAGTTTATTCTTCACCCATTTTTCTAGTCTATCAGTAAATTCGCTTAAGGCAAAAAATGCATGTTTGCTATGCTTGATTACTGGAGGATTGCCACAGATTACACATCGAGGATTCTTAAGTTGGAAAGCGGAATATGTTCTCCCACAAACTTCGCAGTGATCTCCGTATTGATTAGGCGCTCCACAGTAAGGACAGTTTCCCTTAACCAATCGATCAGGAAGGGCTATATTATCATGCTCGCAGTAAAGAATTGGTATTTCTTTAATGTAAATATATCCAGCTTTTTTGGCTCTTTTATAGAATTCCTGTGTCATTTTATAGTGATGAGGCTTAGTTGTTCTGGAGAATATATCAAATGCTATATGAGTACGTTGTAAGGCTCTCTTTATGATTTCATGATAATAATCAACCACTTCCTTCGGAGTTTTCTTCTCTTCTATTGCTCTTGCCAATATTGGCGTTCCATGCTCATCCGTTCCGCATACATGATACGCTTTAAACCCTTTCATTTTGAGAAAACGCGTAAATATGTCAGCGGGGAGATATGTTGAGCGAATATGGCCTATGTGAAGCTCGCCATTTGCATAGGGTAGGGCAGAGGTTATTACCCATATCTTTCTTTCGAAAATAATTCACCTCCGGAGTAAGAATTATGAGAACCGAGTTAGGAACTAAATATCCTAATCAAAGATTATCCGAGAGTTTTAAAATTTTCTTTCCTTTCTTGCACGGAATTATCTTTAATTTTGCATTCTTAAATTCTCTCTCTAACTCCCTTCCTTCAAATAACCAGTCAAGAAAAACAGCTAACGCTGCTACTTCACTATGGGGCTGGTTTCCAATCGCAACATTATAATCAGCTAATTCATAAACTACCCCAGGCACTTTCTCTGCACCGATGATTACTAGAAGGTTTTTTCTCTCTTCATAAAACTTATGTCTAATCTCGTTGATTATCATAGGCAAATTAAGACCATACATGGTTAAGTGAACTATTAAATAACCAAGATTCTTCTTCTCTTTTATCACTCTCTTCCAGTTTTGTTCATGTATGATTTGAAATGGACCGCCCCACTTTTCGACGACCTTTTTAAGGCTTTCAAGAAGCTGATTATCATATTCTCCAGAAAAAATTATACCACTAGCTCCGAAAGCCCTGGCGACAAGACCTACATGAGTAGATACTCTTTTATCTCTACTTTTTCTATGCCCTAAGCGTAAAACCCAAATTTCAGGCATCCTATATCGACCACTGGTGAATCCTAATGGAGCTGAGCTCTATAGAAACAATATTTAGAGCATATGATATAAGGGGAATATTTGGTAAAACCCTCTTACCAGATATCGTATCTAAAATAGGAACTATTTTCGCGAATATTATTAAAGAATGGGGTGGGAAAAAAGTCGGAGTTTCTGGGGATGGGAGAATATCAACACCAGCATTACTTCATGCTGCTACGGCAGGTATTGTCGCTGGAGGTATTGATGTCGTAATGTATGAGCAATTACCTATTTCTGTTTTCTATTTCACTATATGGAAGGATAATGATCTAGATGGTGGAGCTTATATTACTGCATCCCATAATCCCCCTGAGTGGAATGGGATTAGATTTAGAAAAAACGATGGTACAGGTTTTGTAGAGGAGAATAAAGAGATAAAGAAAAGGTTCTTTAAAAACATGATTAAATGGGTTAGCTGGAATGAGATCGGAGTTATCATAAAACGTGGCGCTGAAGACGCAATATCTGACTACATAGAATTCGTCTCAAAGGTTCCAGTACAGCCAGTTAGTAAGCTTAAGGTGGTTATAGACACTATGAATGGTATTGGAGGCTTACTTATACCGAGATTATTTAGGAAGAAACATGACGTAATTACCTTAAATGCACAAGTGGATGGTAGCTTCCCCTGTGGTTCTCCCGATCCTGTTCATGCAGATTTAAGCAATCTATGCAATGTGGTTATTAATGCCAAGGCTGATGTAGGTGTGGCTTTCGATGGGGATGCTGATCGAGCGGTAATAGTTGATGATAAGGGAAGAATAGTTCCAGCAGAGGTTATAGGGATATTACTCGCTAGAAACTTGCTAAAACCAGGGGATATCGTAGTACATACTCCCGAGTGCTCCTCCATACTGAGAGATAAGCTAGAAGAAATGGGCATAAAAACTGTGGAAACAAGAGTAGGAGACGTTTTTGTTGCAAGAGCGGCCAAGGAGCATAATGCTAAACTGGGTGTCGAAGGAAGCTATCACTTCTTCTTACCAATATACGGGTTCTACTATGATGATGCTATTCTTGCATCATATGTTACCGCATCAATATTAACAGAGGAGAATAAGTCATTATCAAAATTGTTTGATGAAATTGGATATTATCATGTAATTCGAGAAAATATCCCAGTAGACGATGTTATTAAGTGGAAAGTCATGGAGAAACTCAAAGATAAGGTGCTGAGGGAATATAGTAACGTGAGTACTATTGATGGTGTAAAAATTTATTTAGAAGGAGCATCAATTCTTATACGGCCTAGCAATACGGAGCCAGTAATAAGAATGTTAACCGAAGCTAAATCTAAGGAAGTAGTAAGGGATCTTCATAAACGTTTCAAAAAGATGCTTAAGAACACAATAGGAGAGGTAGCTCACTCATAGCAATGAACTATATTGAGAATAGTTTTTTAGCGTTTTTAGTTGTAACTTTTATTACTTCTAATATCTCCATTTCCTTGGCCACAGCGATTACAGCTGCAGAAATTAGAACATGCCAAGGACGGGTCATCATATTACTGGTAATACGCATATACGGCGAATCGGTTTCGAGAAGAATATTCTCAATAGGAAGAACATTTATAAGGCTTCTCTTTTGAGGGCTAAAAGCAGCATTAGGAGGAATACTAAAATAAAACCCTGCTTCTACACCTTTTTTAGCATACTTTGCTTTACCAGAGAAAGCGTGCATTAAGACTCTATCAGCATCGTTTTTTATTAAGATGTCTATAGCATACTTACCAGCGCTTCGCGAGTGGACCACTATGGGCTTTTTCAATTCTTTAGCTAGGCCTATAAAGAACTCAAACTTATGGACCTGTTTTTCTCTTACTTCTGGAACGTTATTAGGAGGAGTAAAGTCTAGACCAATTTCTCCAATTCCCACAAGTTCTTTCCGATATCTCATAATGAAATTAACTACATCTTCGATGGGTTCATCCGATAGTGGATGAGAACCAGTGACCATGAATACATACCGCGGATACATGCGGCGAATATTAAGAGCTTTCTCCCGTTCTCTCATAGTTAAGGGGGTTGTTATCATCTTAATTCGATACTTCTCTATAGCCTCCCTTAATATTCTCTCTCGATCACTCTCCGTAAAAAGATCCGATTCTAAATGACAATGTACGTCTACTATGGTATCATAATTTAATGAAGATAATTCTTCTAACAGCCTTTGAATGCTCTTCGCTTCAGTTAGGATTTTTTGCATCCTTAACCCCATCACTCATCAAATAGTAATATGCTAGATGTTGCTAGGTATAATTAACGATCATACTAAATAACACAACCAAATTTCTTGGAAATAAAATTAAAAACGTTTTAAGCAGAACCAAAATAATGTATATCAATAAGCAGCAAAACCGATGACGGGGTTATCCCAGAGGCCACCAAGCCCGCGATGTGGCCCGTGGCGTGCGGGTCGAAGCCCCGATGAACTGGGTGCCTAGGCGGAGTGTCTCCGCCGATGGGTGCCCATGGGAGGGGATGACATGTGCGATGAGGAGTAGGTATTCCCCGTCAAAACATAACTAAATTTGGGAATACCTACCCAAAGCGAAACGCTTTCGGGAAATATCCTAATTGGATGGAAAAGTATTTAACTTAGGAGACAGGTCAGCAGCGCCTAGCTTTCTACATTTTTGATTTTTCAGATCCTCGCGGGCTCATCATTCCTAAAATAATTAAAAGAACTAATTAGTTCTTTTAGGGTTATGATGCTTATTGGTGAGTATTGAGTGGGTCCAAATAAGTTACGACCAGTATCAGTTAAAATCGCCGCACACGTACATGCTACTGAAGATGAGAATAAAGTGATTAAAGCAATACGTAACATACTGCCTCCAGACGTAAAATTAGAGATTAGCCGGGAAGTAATTTCTGGTCATTATGGTAATCGAATCATTAGATTAGAGATAAAGATAAGTAATAAAAAAGATGTGGAGAGAATCTTCGAGTGGATTCTGAGTCGTATTAGCGGTTTTCTATATCCTAATTGGATCGCAGAGAGATTCGATACTTCTAACAAATCTTTATACTTACGTCTCGATAAGCAGGCAGCATATATGGGTGAAATTAAATTAGGATGGGGTGATGATATCGTGCACTTAGTCTTCAAATTTCCCGGGTATCTTCATTTTTCTCCAGAGGATTTAGAACAAGAGGTAAAATCGTTTAGAGAGAAGTCAGATTAACTGTGAGCGGGCATGAGAGTACCCTCTTGCCAGGTTTCATCATCCTAACGTTAGAAGTAGTAACATTTCTCTATTTAAGCTCCTTCCTTAAGTTTCTACACTTTATATTTTACTCAACTCAAAAATATATTTCTCAAAAGAAGAAAATACGTCTAAGGTCTAATTTTTATAGGGATTGAACCCATTATCTATTATGCGTTTCTCTCATCATTTATTCATTTTCCTACTAATATGGGGTGCGGAAAATTTGGAAAAAGATAACGGCGAAGAATTCGAGCGCGAGAAATATCTGAGAGTCATAAAGATAAGGCCGCTTTTCCCAATACCTCTGAGTACATTGCCCCCTACCGCTCCATTTATGAATCCAGCAATAATCTCTTCTCTGACTCGTCCCGTACTGGAGCTTAAGCTTGAGGATGGAAGTATTTTTAGAATGGGGGGAATTCCTTCTAACGTCGCTTTAGAGATATGGGAATTGCTCGAAGCACGTAAAGCTGGTATTGATGAAAATGCTAGACCAGATCCTCGCTTAACATTATCTCAAGTAATTGTCGAAATAGCGGACGTTAAAAGGGTTAGAATCTCTGATATTCTTCCACATTATAATGTCTATGTAGCAGAGGTTGATCTACTTCCAGAGGGATTCGGTAGACCCATTACTTTACAAATGGTTCCTTCCCATGCAATTCTCATAGGCCTAAGAGCAAGAGCGGAAATGTATGTAGCTAGGAATTTGGTGGAAGAACAAGTGGAAGAAACAAGATCTGAAAGAGAGAGAGATGAGGGCTTCTACGATATATAATACCCCATTTTCTTCATCAACATTTATCTTTCCATTTTCACAGGATCTAGGATGATACACTCTGTGCTATCTCATTACATATCAAATTATCGCCCCTAACGCTTGTAGCTGAAGGGTTATCCAATTAATTATTACTAAAAATTTCGTAAATTCAGAAGATACAAAGAATGATAAAATGAAAAGAATCTTGTAATAATTAAACTCGATTATGGGCATACTCAATAGTACGCCTTCTAGCGAAGGCATTAAAGAAATCAGAATATTTAAAAATTCTAGAAAGATAAGAAGCGATAACACATCTCCAGAAAAATTATTAGAGAGTTCAGTTATTAACTGCAAATGCCAAGATAACTGAATGCTCGTAAGTAGAATCTTAATCAAACTTCTTGTCAATACACTCCCCAATTATCTACATGACGAATTCCTCAAAGATACACATGAAAATGATATTTAAGGAGTCATACTTAATTCAGCATTTCGTCCCAGCAAAGTCTCTTCTAATTCTGGTTATACTTTAGAAAACTTATTTCTCATAACACACCTCACCCGTCGCGAGCACTCATCAGCAGAAATTCTGCCCTAGTATTAACTCATTAGAATTTTAATCCTCATTTCATAAGTCACTCCCTGTTGCTAGTTTTCTGGAAATAAGTCCATTATTGAATATCTAGCTGGCTCTATCTGGCTATTCAGATTCAAGTTCTCCTGCCTCTTTTTAATCGATAACTAAGAAAAACCATCTAA